>Ga0209943_1000007_pt1 | contig 138346 bp, 129 predicted proteins | sample SalPonR1_B_D2_MG_FD_185698 | JGI IMG/M metagenome (GOLD analysis project Ga0209943, IMG submission 185698) | Salt pond soil microbial communities from South San Francisco under conditions of wetland restoration - Salt Pond MetaG R1_B_D2_MG... ... | reverse complement strand
CTTCGTCAGCCTCACTAAAGCTAGTAACAAAATCATTAAATAAAGCTTTAGTCCTGGTATAAGTATGAGGATGGAAAACCACGCAGATATGCCTATCCTTATACTTTGCTCTCAGTCCGAAAATAGTACTTTTTATTTCAGTCGGATGATGTCCATAATCATCATAAATACTCATATTCTTATACTTCCCTAAAAATTCCATTCTTCTAGCTGTACCAGTAAAAGAAGATAAGCCTTCTTTTATTTCTTTAAAACTAAGCCCTAACTCTAAAGAGCTAGCCATTACCGCTAAAGCATTATAGACACCGTGTCTACCTAAAAGTTTAATCTCAATATTTCTAAGATTCTTTCTCTTTCCTTTTTTATTTATTTGTAAATCAAAACTTTGTTTTAATTTATTTTGTTTTAAATTATAAGCAAAGAAATCGGCACTGCTATCCTCTAAGGATATACTATCTTTCTTAGTTTTTACATTAATACTAAGTTTTTGACACTTCTTGTCATCTAAATTATATACCAAAAATCCTTGCTTATTTATTTTTTTTACAAAATCACTAAAAACTTTAGTGTAAGCAGATTTAGTTTTAAAAAAATCAGGATGATCAAAATCAATATTTAAAAGTACAGTTGCAAAAGGATTAAAATATTTTAACTTATTTTGATACTCATCCACTTCAGCAATTAAGTAGTCACTTTTACCTGCTAAACTAGATCCTTTTAATTGTGGTACCCGAGCCCCTATTAAAGCTTTAGGGTCTTTATTAGCTCTATAGAGCACATAACTAAGCCAGGCTGAAACCGTAGTTTTACCATGAGAACCTACCACCGCTACTCCCTTATAATCATTAAACACTAAACTCAAAGCCTCACCGTAACTTATCATCTTAACTCCCTTTCTCTTATTTAATTCTTTTAATTCAACATTGTTATCTTGATTATAAGCACTGGAATAAACAACTAAATCACAGTCTTCTTTTAAATTATTGACACTAAAACCTTGATGGACTTTAATCCCCTGCTTTTTCAAAACCTGATCGGTCATAAAAGTCTCTTTAGTATCAGAGCCACTAATATTATAACCCAACTGTGCTAAAAAACTAGCTAACATAGTCATGCCTACACCCTTAATGCCAACAAAGTACAATTTTTTAATATTTTTATTTAACATAATTATCAATAATATTAATGATTTTCTCACTAGCTTCCTTAGGTACTAACTTATATAAATTATTCTCATATTTCTCTCTAAGCTCATCATCTTCTAAGAGATCTAATATTTTCTTAGAAAACTCTTTAGGAATAATTCTGTCTTGCTCTAAAACAACACCAGCCTCATATTTTTTAATATAATCAGCATTGTCTTCTTGATGACTATTAGGCATAGGGATAAAAATAGTGGGTTTAGCTAAATATGATAATTCAGTAATCAGGCCTAACCCACAACGAGATATAACTAAATCTGATAAGTACAATACTTCAGCAATCTTTTTTGCTTCCAAAAAACTGTAACTATGATAATTATCATCTTTAATATTGCTAGGCTTTCTATTACCTAAAATATGAAGCACTTGAACTTTATCTTTTAAACTATCATAACTTTTAAATATTAAATCATTAATACCTTGGGCACCAGTCCCTCCACCTAAAGCTAGTAATATAGGTAAGTTTGATTTTAAATTATATTTATTTAACAAGTCCTCCCTATTTCTATTTATATTTTTAAACTCTTCTCTAACTGGATTACCAGTTAGCACGGCTTTAGATTTAAAATCAGCTACAGACTTAGAAAAAGTAACACTAACTTTTTTAGAAACTATAGCCATTATTTTATTAGCTAAACCAACCTTAATATCTTGTTGATGAGAAAAAACTGGGATGTTTAATAAGTAAGCACTATAAGCAACGGGCACGCTAACAAAACTACCAGCACTAAGCACCGCTTTAGGTCTAAGTATTAAAAGATATATAAAAGATTGAATAAAACCAACTATTATATTTAAAATATCTAAAAAGTTTTTAAAGGAGAAATATCTACGCAACTTGCCACTAAAAATTGGATAATACTTTAAATTTTCTTTTTTTACCATTTCTCTCTCAATTCCAGACATGCTACCAAAAAAACCAATTTTCCAATCTGGATGCTTTTTTTGCAATTCTTTAATCACTGCCAAAAGCGGAGCCACTGAACCACCAGTTCCCCCTCCAGAAAAAATAATTGTTTTGGGTTTAGTTTTCATATATAAATTAATCTAAAATTATATTTAATTTTCAACTGTATATCTACTGATATTAACTAATATACCCATAGCAATCAAGCCTGCTAAGATGGCTGAGCCACCATGAGAAATAAAAGGTAGTGGCACTCCAGTCATAGGTATTAAATTTAACATACCACCGATATTTAAAAAGGCTTGAAAAAATATCCAAGAAACTATACCTACTGCCAAAAGTCTACCAAACATATCTTTAGCTTTTAAAGCTATCAACCAACCACGATAGAAAATATAAGTATACAATAATATTAAAGTGCTAGAAAAAATAAAACCAATTTCTTCTGATATAATTGGAAAAATTGCATCTCCACTCACCTCTGGTAAATAAGAATATTTTTGGCTACTCTCTCCTAATCCTTTACCCCAAAGACCACCTGAACCAACAGCAATTAATGACTGATTAATTTGATAGCAGTCATCTTGAGTGTCAAAAGAAGGGTCTTTTAAACAAGCAAAACGTTCTTGTTGATAATCAGTGTAAGTAACCATAGAATAAACCCCCAAAAAAGCAATTAAAACTAAAGCAACAATATGCTTTTTATTAGCTCCACCTACAAAATAAACTACCATTGAGCTAAGAGCAATAATAGACCAAGTACCCAGATCTGGTTGCATAAACATCAAGATACTAATAAAGAAAAAGATGAACAAAAAAGGTATTAAACCTTGAGACATTGTTTTTATTGCTTTATGCCTAACTTGTAACCAGGCAGCTAAATATATTAGAAAAGATATCTTCACAAATTCAGCTGGTTGCAAAGATTGTCCAAAAACTACAATCCAACTATTGGCAGTACCATGACCAGCAGATAAACCTGGAATAAAGACTAGAAATAATAGAAGTACAGAGGCTAATAAAAAATAAATAGCATTTCTTTTCCATACCTGATAATCTGTTTTGCTAATAATATAAAAAAACATTAGACCAATACTTGTAGCTATAATTTGTCCTTGAATATAAGCATAGCTATTTCCAAATTTACTATAAGCCGAAAAAGCTGAAGTAGAAGCTAACATTACCAGACCAAAAATAATTAAAATAAATAAGGCATAAATTAATTTTTTATCTGGCTCATGCTCATTTTTACCTTTTTTCTTATTAAATTTTTTCAAGACCTTTTTTATCAAACTCATGTTATATTATTACCCTTTTATAACCCTCTATCCAATAAAAATAAAATAATACCAATAGCCGCTGTAATAGCTGATATAACCCAAAAACGCATAACAATTTTAGGTTCTGACCAACCTATAGCTTGAAAATGATGATGAATTGGTGTGGAATAAAATAATTTCTTTTTTCTAATTTTCTTATGAAATACCTGTAATATAACTGACAAAGATTCAAAAACAAATAAGAGTCCAATAATAGGAAGTAAAATGACATAATTAGTTAACATAGCAATTATAGCCAAGGTAACTCCTAAACTCATAGCACCTGTATCTCCCAGATAAAAACGAGCAGGAGGAATATTAAACCACAAAAAAGCCAATAATCCACCCGTGATTACACCACAAAAAGCAGCTAAATCATACCTTCCTAAAGCAAAAGCAATAACACCAAAAGCTACATAAGATGTAACTAAAGTACCACCAGCTAATCCATCTAAACCATCACTTTCATTAACTGAAAAAGCTGTACTAATAATAACTAAAATAAAAATAGGTATATACCACCAACCTATTTCAAAGCTTCCAAAAAAAGGCACATGAAGCACTGTCCAATCTAATTTAAAATAAAACCACAAAGCCCCAACTAAAGCTATAATCGCATATATAAATAAACGATAACCAATAGTGAGACCGCCACCACCTTTAGCTCCTTTGCCTCTTACATCTAGCCAGTCATCAACAAGTCCTACCATAGCAGTAGCAATTAAAGCCCCTAATGGCAAAAGAGTTTCACTTCTGGAAAGAAAATTTAGATTACTTAAAAACTCCCAATTAAGTAAATCACCTAAAAAACTAAAAAGAACAATTAAAATAAGAAGTGTTAACCAAATTAAAATTCCTCCCATAGTAGGTGTCCCAGCTTTATGAGCATGAAGCTTAGAAAATATAGGTGTTTTACCACTGTTTCTAATATTTTTACCCATCTTATACTTATATAAATAATGCGTTAAAAGTGGTGTCCACAAAATGGCAAAAATAAAAGCTAAGGTAAACAAACTAAGAATTTTAGCAATTTGAAATTCCGGCATATTAGAAAAAGTTAACTAAATAAAGACTTAAAAGACTGAAAATAATAATTACACTAACAAGCAAATAACTTATAGGTAATAAATGACTCAAAAAATCAAAATGTTTTTTTCTAAAGAAACTAATAGTAACTGAAGTATTAAATATAAATACTGCTAAAGCAATAAGTGGTAAAACAAAAACCTCTTGAGGATCACCAACCTTATCAATACCAAAAAGCACATTATAATGTAAAACCATAAGATCTGAACTAATGTTTTGATAGAGATACCAAGCAAAAACAAAGGCTAAAACTAAAAGTAATAAATTAATTATGGTATAAATACGTAAATGCTTATTAGAAAATACTCTTTTAAAAAACCACAAATAACGCCTTAAAGCAATTAATATTTTTTGCATACATCAATTTTAATATAGCCCTTATAAGAAAGAGCTTTATTTAATATTATCATATTTTTCAATAATGTAAAAATAATGTTATAATAATATTATGAAATTAAACTTTATTTCCAAAATAATAAATTATGGTCTGTGGCAAGGTGCTAGTAGTCTTTATATTGAATTAAGTTCAAAGGGTTTAGAAGTGGATTATCATGACGCCAGCGCAGATGATTTACTACTTCCCCAGAGTGCTTGTGATAAATTTTTAACTGAATTAAATTCTTTAACCAATAATCAAAAGTTAGAATCTGGTGCTAATATTCATTTTCCATTGAAAACAGCAATTAATACTCGCACCGTTTCTTTAACTAGCATTGCTGGTGAAAATCATAAATACCTAATACAAGTTATTGAACCAGAAAGCACAGCCTGGAAATTATCAAATTTAGGCATGGACTCAAATATTTTAAGAAACCTTAAACAACATTTAAGAACAGGAAGACCTGAAGGCCTTATTGCTATCTCTTCTCAAAGTAAAACTGACCAAGAAAAAACCTTAGAAGCTCTAGCCCATGAATTAAAGAAATTAAATAGAGATATAATAAGTATTGGTAAGATTCATAAGAATATTCTTAATCTAGATGAGAATGAAAGATACTTGAAAGATATTGATGAGGATGATTTAATTAATCTTTTAAATAAACACGGTGAAGATGTTATAATTACCAATAGTGAAAAGGAAAATATTATTAAAGCCCTAATTAAATATAGCTTAAATAGTAACAAACTTATCATTCTAGCTATAAACAGCCAAAGCTCACATGATGCCTATAATAAACTACAGGAGCAAATAAATGATAAGGGGCTAAGTAAAAATATTAACTTCATACTACATCAAGAAAGTTTTAAACGTCAGTGTCCTTTTTGCTTAGACAAAGCTGAGTATAGCTCTTATGAAGCCAAGTCTTTAGATGATTTAGCCTTTAACTATGATTTAGGGGATATAAAGAATAATTCCTATAGCAGTAGTGGTTGCAAAAAATGTAATTACAAATCATATAACGGCAACGTCTTAGCTTTTGAAGTGCTCTCTTTTAAATACCCTCACCTAAACACCGCCTCTGTAATAGATGATGCTTCTAAAAAGCAAAAGCTAGGTATAATTTCAGCTAATGATTTGTTAAGATTAACTAGAATATGAAAATACTTTGTGTAATCCCAGCCTACAACGAAGAAAAAAATATAAGCAAGACTGTTGAGTCAGCTAAAAAATACATCAATGATATCTTAGTGATAAATGATGGCTCTAAAGATAAAACTAAAGAGCTAGCTAAAGAAGCTGGAGCTAAAGTTCTTAGCCACATCATTAATCGCGGACAAGGAGCAGGCCTTGAAACTGGTAATGAATATGCCAGGCGACATAATTATGATATTGTTGTACATTTTGATGCTGATGGACAGTTTTTAGCTGAAGAGATTCCTGATATTTTAAAACCCATTATAGAAGATGGCTACCCTATGAGTTTTGGATCTCGCTTTTTAAATAAAAAAACAAAAATGCCCTGGTTTAAAAAGCATATAATTATGCGTTTAGCCAAAGCTATGAACTATATATTTTTAGGTATAAAAACAACTGATCCCCAAAGTGGCTTCAGAGCTATGGACAAGGAAGCACTAAAAAAGATAAAAATTGAAAACGACGGTATGGCTCATTGCAGTGAAATTTTAGCCAAGACCCATAAATACGGCTTAATTTTTAAAGAGGTACCTATCACTGTAATATATAATGAATTTGGACAATCACTGGGCTCTGGCTTTAAAACAGTTAAGGATTTATTAATTAATAAGATAAATAAATAATATGTGGCAACAAATAATAGCTTTGGTTTTGATTATCATCTTCATCACCCGACTAAACCTACTAAGAAAGAAAAATAAGATTCAAAAAAATGAATATATATTTTGGATGATATTTTGGGGTCTAGCCGGATTAGCTATATTATTTTTAAAACAACTAGATACTTTATTAATAGATTTTGGTTTTTCTGGTAGTGGTATTAATTTTCTACTTTACTTAGCTGTACTTTTTCTTTTCTATTTAATCTTTAGACTAAGACTAAAAATACTAGACTTAGATACAAAAATAACTAAACTGCTAAGAGAACTAGCTCTAAAAGATGATCATAATACACCTAAAGAAAAATAAGTATGAAAATAGCTCAAATTGTCTGCTCCTTTCCTCCCTATAAAGGTGGTATGGGTAACAGCGCTAAGCGCCTAATAAAACTTCTTAGTCCTGAAATAGAACTCAGTACCTTTACTACTTTAAAGGATAAAAATAAATCTCAAAAACAAATAAATAATGTCCATTATTTAAAACCACTAATTAAAATTGGTCAGGCTGCTATTTTGCCCGACCTATTTTTTAAATTAAAGAAATACGACGCCATTATTTTACACTACCCTTTCTTTGGTACTAATGAAATATTATATTTATATAGATTGTTTAACAAAAAACAAAAGCTCTACATTTATTATCACATGGACGTTAGAGCCTCAAACCCCTTATACAAACTATTAAGCTTGCCCGGACAAATATGCGGTAAAGCCTTATTAAAACAAGCTGACAAAGTTATTGTTTCTAGTTTAGATTATATACAAAACTCACAAATCAAGAAATTATACTATAAGAACCCTAAAAAATACCAAGCTATCCCCTTTCATTTAAATGAAAATTATTATCATAAAAACTTTGAAGTAAAAGACCAAAACAATATACAACTTCTATTTGTAGGCGGTTTAGATAAAGCTCATTACTTCAAAGGTGTAAGCAATTTAATTAAAGCTTTAGGAAAATTAACGAATAATAATTGGAACTTAAATATTGTTGGTAGTGGCGAGTTATTAAACAAATACAAAAAACTTGTTCTTAATTTAAATTTAGATAAAAATATTAAGTTTTTAAATAAAGTAGATGATAAAGAATTAAAAAAGATATATGAACAAGCAGATATAATATTACTTCCTTCCTTAAACCAAAACGAAGCTTTTGGCATTGTCTTAATTGAAGCTATGGCCAATTCCACAGCTGTTATTGCTAGCGACCTTAAAGGTGTTAATCAAGTTTTTAATGATAACTGTGGTTTAAAAATAATTCCTGGTAGTATTATAGATTTGAAAAATAAACTAGATTATTTACTTAAGAGCCCAGAAATAATTAAAAACTTTAAAAAGGAAGCTTTTTACTTAGCTAAAAAAAGATATTTAGCTAAACACATTAAAACAAAATGGTTAAATATTTTAACTAAAAAAGAAAAAGAAAATAAATAATCATTTATGAAAATAGCCTTAATTAACAATCTCTATGCTCAGCAAAAAAGAGGTGGAGCAGAAATAATTGTAGAAAAACTAAAACATGCTCTTGAAAAACAAGGCCATGATTGTTTTGTTATCTCTACTGCTCCCAAAAAAATTAGTAAAAATACTAATAATAATGAGAACTATTTAATTAGTTCACTGTATTATAATCTTCATAAACAACCCTACATATTTAGACTACTATGGCACTTATACAAACAGATAGAATGTAAGTCAGTTATTAAAGTAAAAAAAATACTTGAACATGAAAAACCGGATTTAATTATTAGCCACAACCTCACAGGTTTCGGTATTAAAATATACAAAATTATAAACCAATTAAATATTCCTCATATTCATTATTTGCACGACAGCCAAATGCTTCATCCTGCTGGCAGAATAATACACAATCAAGAAAATATAATTAATTCTTTTTTTGCCCGTCTTTATCAAACAATACAAAAAAAATATAGTAAAAAAGCTGACTTAATTATTTCACCCTCTAAATGGCTACTAACATTACACCTAGACAAAGGTTTCTTCAAAGATACTAAAGTCTGGCAAAAATTTAATCCTGTTGAAAATACTGAAATTAAAGACAAAAAAAGAAATTCTAAATTTACCTTTATATATATTGGCCAAATTGATAAAAACAAAGGAGTGGAATTAATGATAAAATCTTTTATTAAAATACCAGAAAACAAGGCAGAGCTTAAAATAATTGGAGATGGAAAAACTTTAAACGCTTTAAAACAAAAATATGATAAATATATAAACATTATTTTCTTAGGCAGACTATCATATCAAGAATCCATGCAGGAACTTAGTATTGCCGATACCTTGGTATTACCATCTTTAATATATGAAAATTCCCCCACTGCCCTCTTTGATGCTTTGAAATTAAACAAAAATATAATAGCCTCAAACTTAGGTGGTAATAGCGAAATACTTAAAAAATACTATGGACAATTAGTTAGTCCTAATAATATTGATTCTCTAAGCACTGCTATGAGTAATTCTTTAAATAAAAATGAAAGAGACAAAAAACCTGCAGATCTCAGTGACCTACAGGCTAAAGTGTATATACAAGAATTACTAAAGCAACTACATCTTTCTTAAACGCTTTCTGGCTTGCAAATCAAAGATAGTCTTCTTTATACCATTATTTAAAGTAGTGATAGGCATCCAGCCTAGTTCATTTCTAGCTTTATGAATATCAGGGGTAAGTAATGGTGTCATAAATATTTTACTTGATTTATACACAATCTTAGACTTGGACTCAGTAGCTTCAATTATTTTTTTAGCTAAATCAGTAATATTAACATCAACATCTGAACCAATATTAAACGGGCCTGCTAACTCTGATTCCATAAACTTTAAAGCACCATCAATAGCATCACTAATATAACAAAGAGAAGAAGAAAAATTCTCATCACCATTTATTTCAACGTCTTTACCCTCTAAAGCGTTGGCCACCATATCAGGAATCATCTGCCCATCACCTAAAGTCATACGAGGACCAAAAGTCCTAAAAAGTCTAATTATTTTAGCATCAATATGCTTTTGTTCTCTATAAGTATATACTAAAGTCTCCGCAAACCTTTTACCTTCGTCATAACAGGCGCGTTGACTGGTTGTAGAAACTTGCCCCATATCTGTTTCATTAACTTGATAATCTCTTAATTCTTTTCTTTTAAAGCCATAAACAACAGAAGAAGAAAATTGCATAAACTTTGACTTATATTTCACTGCTAAATCTAATAAATTCTTAACCGCTAATGAATTGGCATTAATAATATCTAATTTATTTTTAACAAAATTATCAGGTGACATTGGACAAGCTAAATTATATATTTCTTGTATTCCTTGAAAATTAATTTTAAATCTTTTCAAGCTATTCATTTTTTCTAGATCAATAGGCTCCGATAAATCATGATTTAAAAAAGTAAAATTAGAATTTGAAAGTAAGTGATCTATGTTTTTCTCTGAACCAGTAGAAAAATTGTCTATACAAATAACTTTAGCTTCTTTAACTAGCTCATCACATAAATGTGAACCAATAAAACCTGCACCACCTGCTACGATTACATTTTTTTTATCAAAAATTATTTTTTTATCCATATTATTAAAATTATTTTATTTTCTTATTGAAATATAACTTACATCAACTCCTAAATTATTAGTAGCCTCACCCGCATAAAAACCTTGCAATACTTTAGCTTCATTATTATAAACTCTTACATGTGGCGCTCCGCCTGGTCCAGCACCAGTAATAATATCAGCTAAACCATTAATATCTGTATCACCCACACTTATACTAACCCCTTCTTTAAATTTAGGTGCATAAGCTAAGAATTTTTCTTTAAGTTGGGCTTTATCATTAAACACTCTTATTTCTGGTTCAATCCCAGGTCCAGGTGAAGTAATTATTTCTTTTTTATTTCTATCTCTTAAACCATCAATATCTCCAATAGCAATTTCAACCCCTGCTCTACTGTTTTTATCATAAGCAAAAAATTGTCCACTAAGATTACCATGCATATCAAAAATTCTTACTTGGGGACCTGATCCCGCTTTAGTTGAACTAACAATTTCAGCTTTACCATCACCACTTATATCTCCCACCGCTAAATTAACTCCAATATTCATATTTTTATAAGCACTAAATTCACTAAGAAGTCTTCCTCTAAGATTATAAACTTTAATACGTGAATTATCTCCAGAATCTAAAGTAGTGACAATTTCATCAACTCCATCTTTATTCACATCTCCCACCGCTACATTGACTCCATGCCTCAAACTTGAATCAAAAGCAAAAAATTGAGATTTAAGTTCTCCCTCAATATCAAAAACTCTAACATGAGCTCCTCCACCACTTTTAGCACCAACAACTATTTCATTAACTCCATCACCATCAACATCGCCACTGTTAATATTCATACCTCCTTTAAAATTTTCGCTATAAGCTAAAAAGGAAGATATCTCTGTTCCCTCCTCGTCTCTAATATATATTCGAGGTTCAGAACCTATATGAGAACTCGTAATAATATGTGGTTTTTGTGAACTTAATTTTAACCAGGCTATATCCACCGCTCTATCAACATTAACCCTACCTCGACCCAGCTTACCTAAATAATCTGGATTAAGTCTTCTAATATCATCAGTACTAGACATCAAAATATTCATAGCTTCTTGCTTACTAATAGTAGGATTAATACTAAGTATTAAAGCTAACGAACCGCTAATAACTGGAGTGGCCATAGAAGTACCTGACCAATAACCATCATAAAGTTTGGAAAACTGATTTTGATCAAAACCAGGATTAGAAGCTACTGTACCAAAAAAGCTCACTCCTGGAGCACTAATATCAATACAATTTACACCATAACTAGAAAATTCTGCTTTTTGATCCAGAGCATCTGTAGCTGCAACACCTATAACCATATTATTATCACCATCGTGACAAGCTGGATAAAGTGGTACCTCATCTACATCATAACTAACATCATTATTATTTTCATTACCCCCTGCTGCTACCACTAAAACTCCAGCTTCATGAGCTCTTTTAATAGCTTCTTGGAGTCCTTGGCTATAGTTTTCTCCTACAAAACTAAAGTTAATAATATGAGCACCATTTTGTATAGCATAATCAACTGCTCTAATCACATCCCGCATACTACCAGCGCCAGCATCATTTAAAACCTTAAGAGGCATTATCTTACTTTCCCAACTAATCCCTGCTACTCCCACCTTGTTATTACCTTGAGCAGCAATAATACCTGAAACAATAGTACCATGAGAAAGTCCTCCCTCGGTCCAGCTTTCAGTAAAATCTGGAGAAGGATTATTATTGTCACCTACAAAATCCCAACCATTAACATCGTCAATAAAACCATTAGCATCATCATCTATACCATTATCAACTATTTCCTTAGAATTTTGCCAAATATTATTTTTCAAATCAGGATGATTAATTTGCACACCACCATCAATCACAGCCACCACAATCTCCTTAGCGCCAGTAGTTCTCTCCCAAGCACTTGGTGCATTAATTTTTTCTAAGTACCACTGCCTATCATAATACCTATCATTTGGCTCTAAAGCTAAAGATAAACTAGGTGTAGCTAAAAATATAAATATAAAAAATGTAATCAAAATTTTCTTCATAGTACTCTTATTCTACCATTACTTAGCTCTTTAATGCAATTAATGTTAATAAAATTATTAAAAAATACCCAGTGACTGGGTATGACATAAAATATATTTATATTTTATTACATTTCCTTAATTTGTTTTAATGTCTCTTTAGCTGCTTTTCCCCAAGAAAATAATTTAGCTCTCTCTAAACCTTTAATTTTTAAATTATTTCTCAATTCCTCATCATTGACTAAAGTGTGCATAGCCTGACTAATAGCATATTTATCATAAGGATCAAAAAATAAAGCGCTATCACCTGCCACCTCTTTCATAACTTCAATATTACTGACCGCTGAAGGGACACCACAGGCAAGCGCCTGGATAACAGGAATGCCAAAACCTTCATGACGAGTTGGGAAGATAAAAGCACTGGCACCATTATATATGTAAGGCATATCTTTTTCTGCTACCCAGCCCAACATAATTACTTCTAAATCTAAATCAAATTCCTCAATATAATATTTAACATCATCATAACCATGACTAGCATCACCAATTAAAACTAACTTATGTTTTATCTCTGGATTGTTTTCTTTTAGTATTGCTAAAGCTTCAATAAGATTAGGTGTATTTTTCTTTTTCTCTAATCTACCTACATAAAGAAAATATTTTTCATGTAAACCATACTTCTTACAAACCTGATGTATCTCCTCTTTATCATCAATAAGACGATATAATTTATTATTATAACCATTATGTATTACTGTCATTTTTTCAGCTTTAGTTTTATAGACATCAATGATTTCTTTTTTAGTAAAATGAGAAACAGTAATTATTTTCTTGGCAGTTTGTAGAGCAAACTTAGTGGACCAATCAAGATAGTCTAAATTATTTAAACTATATTTATTAAAACTTAATATTTTAACTATTATATTAGTTATTCTTCTAAAAAAACCTGCTTCCTCCCAAGCCATCTTTTTACTATATATAGACCCTTCTCTTTTAAAAGCAATATCGTGAATAGTAGTTATAGTACGTTTAGGATGAATTAAAGGTATAGTGTGTGCTGGTACAAACAAAACATCTGGAGCCTTAAAAATCATTTGCAAAGAAAATCTTCCTAGTGTCCATAAATAAGAAAAAGGCCAGCGTAGGACCTTTCCTTTAAAATTATTATGTGGACTTTTAATAATTTGATAACCATATTTATCAAACTTAGGCTTTTCATCCATTAGCTCAAAATTCTCACCTTTTTGTGTAAAATCTACTAAACCTCCAATTAAAGGTTTGTCAGTATAAAGTATATATTGATTTTCAGAGTCTATCTCGGCTAAGGCTTTAATTAAATAATAAGAATACCATTCTGTTCCAGTTTTGTGTCGACGATTAGCTCTGCTTGCATCTATGCCAATTATCATATTTAACTTTGTTATTTAGTTGCTAATATTGATCTCTTATATGAGTCAAGATTTTCTAGAGCTGTGCCTGTGCCTTTAGCCACACAAAGTAATGCATCATCTGCAATATAAGCTGGCACACCTGTAGTTCTAGAAAAAAGTTGATCTATATTTCTAAGTAAAGCACTACCCCCTGAAATAACCATACCTTTATCCATAATATCAGCTGCTAACTCTGGAGGAGTATTATTTAAAACTTTCTTAGCTGCATTTATTATCGCTTCCAATTCATTTTGTATAGATTCAGTAATATCATCACTACTTACCACGATAGATCTAGGCAGCCCTGTCATAATATCTCTACCTCTAATTTCCATACTAAGTTTATCTTCAATAAATAAAGCTGATCCAATGTTAATCTTTAACTCCTCAGCTGTACGCTCACCAATAGCTAAGTTATATTTCTTTTTAATAAATTCTAAAATAGACTTATCAAATTTATTCCCTCCAACTCTAACAGAGGCTGAATAAACCACACCACCCAAAGAGATTACCGCCATTTCTGATGTTCCACCACCAATATCAACTATCATATGACCAGTCGCTGAACCAATTGGTATTTCAGCACCAATAGCAGCTGCTACTGGTTCTTTAATAATATAAGCGGCCTTAGCTCCAGCAGCAATTGTAGCCTCTACTACTGCTCTTCTTTCAGTAGAAGAAATACCAGCTGGCACTGCTACCATAACCTCTGGTCTAAACAATCTAATACCTCCTAAAGTTTTATTAATAAAGTACCTAATCATAGCTTCAGTAATACGATAATCAGCAATAACACCATCTTTTAAGGGTTTTACAGCAATAATAGAATCAGGCGTTCTACCTAACATATCCTTAGCTTCATTACCAACTGCTAATATTTTTCTATCATCCACTGAAACAGCCACAACTGATGGTTCATTAATTACTATTCCTCTTTTAGGTAAGTATACTAGAGTGTAAGTTGTACCTAAATCAATCCCTATTTTTTTTGCAAACATAAGTTAATTTAAAAATAGCTAATACTTTATATTAGCTTATAATCAAGACTTTAGTCAATACTAAAAACCATTACCACTATTTTGTTTGTTATTTAAAATTCTAATTACTTTTTCTGAAAACTCATTAATATCAAAATCTGTTTTAATAAAGTAATAGTCAGCTCCTAACTCCATACTACGATTCTTACTATCTTCATCACTAAGATCAGTAAAGACAAAAACTGATAAATCTTTAAGCTCATCTTCAGATCTAATAGCTTCCAAAAGTTCAAAACCATCTAAGTCAGGTAAAATTAAATCTAAAATTACATAATCAAACTTACTTTTTTTAATATAAGCTAAAAGCTCTTCTAAAGTTTCTTCTCCGGTAGTGATTTCTACTTCATAACCTTCCGAACTAAAACGAGATTGTAAGCCATAGAGTAAATTGGCATCATCTTCAATGATATATATTTTTTTACTCATATTTTTTGTTGTTAAAATTATTTAAACTTTATTTAAGCTTTTAATTTTTTCCACCAGGCATTATTTTTTTTATACCAGTTTACTGTATCCTTTAATCCTTCTTCAAAACTAATCCTGGGCTCCCAGTTAAGTTCACTCTTGGCCTTACTATAATTGATAGCATAGCGCAGATCATGACCAGCTCTATCTTTTACATATTCTATCATACTATCATCAGTATTCATTATTTCAAGAATCTTTTTAGTAATCTCTAAATTACTAAACTCACTATTTCCTCCTAGTAAATAAATTTCACCAGCTTTTCCCTTCTTTATAATAGCTTCTAGTCCCCGACTATGATCATCAACGTGTATCCAGTCTCTAATATTATCACCCTTCCCATAAATCGGTATTTTTTTACCTTCCATTAAATTTGTTAAAAACAAGGGGATTAGTTTTTCTGGATATTGATAAGGACCATAATTATTAGAACAATTAGAAATAGTAATTGGCAAATTATGGGTGTGAAAATAAGCTCTAACTAAATGATCTGAGGCAGCCTTAGAGGCGCTATAGGGACTTCTGGGATCATAGGGGGTATTTTCATTAAAAGGAGCATCTTGAAAAGATAAGGCACCAAAAACCTCATCAGTAGAAACATGATGGAATCTTGAAACACCAGCTTTTCTAGCTTCATCAAGTAAAACTCTTGTGCCTTCCACATTGGTACGTATAAAATCTTCACTATCTTGTATAGATCTATCTACATGACTCTCAGCTGCTAAGTGCACCACCACATCAACATCTTTCATTAAAGTTTTAACTAACTCCCTGTCACAAATATCACCTTTAACAAAACTATAATTACTATTATTTTCAATATCTTTTAAATTATCCAAATTACCAGCATAAGTTAATTTATCTAAATTAACTACTTCATCACTACTGTTATTTTTAAGCCAGTAGTGGATAAAGTTTGAACCGATAAAACCAGCTCCGCCAGTAATAAGTAATTTCATATAATAATATAATTATTAAATTAATTAATCCTTATCATCTCTACAATCTTTTCTGGCTCACCATCTTTATATTCCCTTTGTGGCCAAAGCCTTAAGTGATCTTCTGGATTTCTAGGAATAACATGAAAGTGAGTATGAGGAATTTCTTGTCCAGCTACAGGATCATTATTTAAATTAACATTATACCCCAAGGCTAAATTATCTTTAATACTATTTCCCACTTTTTTAACTGCTTTAATAATATCAAGCAAAACCTCTTCTGGCATATTTTCTAAATTATAATAATGATCTTTAGGAACAACTAAAGTATGTCCAGGGTTGACAGGTTTTATATCTAAGAAAGCCATTACCTTATCATCTTCATATACTTTGTATGCAGGCAGTTCACCTTTTACAATTTTACAAAAAATACAATTATTATCCATATTTATTATTCTTACTATTCTATTAATTATACAAACCAAATTATCACTAAATTTTTAAGAAGTAAAGTTAAAATAGAATTAGGCTATTCAATAATGTAAGGAGAATCTTCTTTGTTTTCCCACCTTATTTCATCAATATCATCTTCTTTTTGAATACCTTTATATAATTTATTAGGTAAATTAATACTAAGAGCATCAATATCAGATATACACTTATAACCATGTACTACTCCAGGAGGAACTATCACTAAACTAGGATTATCTTCTCCTACTGCTAATTCTAAGTGCTCTCCCTTAGTTTTAGACTCTTCCCTTCTATCCCATAAATGTAATTTAAAAGTACCAGGACCAATAAAAGCAAAAGCATCTGATTGGTAAACATGCTCATGTGGTCCTCTAACAATTCCTGGTTTAGTTAAACTAACATAACTCATAGCTGGCAAATAATCTATATCATCATGACGATATATTTCTGTTAACCAACCTCTATCATCTTTATATTTATTTAATTTTTTTATTATTACTCCTTCTATCATATAGTTAAATTTTTATATAATTAAAACTTTTAAATATCTTTCTTTTTAAGTAAACCATTTTGCGCACCTTGAGCTGATATTACAGAGGCTGAGTTTCTAGCCCCTAAAATTAGAGCTTTTTGTATATCACCATCATATAATTCTAAACCATAAACAAAAGCACTATTATGAGCATCACCTACCCCAGTAGTATCAACCCTTCTTTGCTCTTTTATTATTTCTTGATTATATATTTTCTTACCATCATAAGCTATAGAACCACTTCTGCCTAAAGTAATAACTACAATTTCAGGTCCCATTTCTTTAATAATTTTAAGTAAATTATTATTATTAAAAAAACTGTTATTTTTATTCTTATACCTCTTATCACTTATTACCAATTCAATTGCTTCATCTTTATTTAAACACAACACCTTAGTTTTCTTGAAATACTTCTTTAAAACACTAGCACCAGCTTTTAACTGCTCAGAGCCTGGATTCCAGGCCACTTTTTTAGCTACATTCAAAGCTTGAGAAAGCATACTTTTCCAAGGCTTAGATAATGAGGTAACATAAAGCCAATCAGCTAATTCAATAGCTTTTAAAGTCTTCTTATTTAATTTTAAATCAACCTTAGAACCTCTATAAACAAAAGCAACGTGCTCACCTTTTGGACCTATTATTAGTAGGGTATGTGGGCTTAAATAATTAGAACTATTTAGAATATAACTAATATTTACACCTTTATCTTTTAAATTCGCCTTTATCTTTTTAGCCCTCTCACCTTTTCCTAAAGCTGTGATAATACTAGAGCTAAAACCTAAATTTGAAAAACTAACTGCGCTATTAGCAGAACCGCCTCCAAAACTAGAAATCATATCATCTACAAATATTTTAGCACCATATTCAAAAGCTATGAGTTTTTGTCTAAGCAAATCCTCTTTATTATCTAAAACTTTAGCTTCTCGAGGATAGATAGTTATATCCTCAGTAGCCCCTCCTAAGGTAACAATTTTTTTATTCATATCTTTAAATTACTTTTATATTTTATCATAATTAAGACAATTAGCAAAAAGGTACAAAAAAAGACCTCTTATTAAAAGATCTTTTAAGAAATTTAGTTTAAACTTATTATTCAAAATAAGCTATAAATCTTTTTTTACCATTTTGATCTTGAAATATCTTGACCACAGGTAGAAATGGAAATCTTGTAATAGTAGACTCTAACTCTTTTGGTAAAATTAAATAAACATCAATTCCTGCTATGATTTGTTTAGCAGTTTTTGGATTAAAACCAGTTTCAACTAATTCCAAATCATACGAAGATGACTCCTCGACTAAATTTTCATTTAAAAAAACAAAAGTTTCATCATTTATTTTAATTTCCTTCATTATTTAATTAATTTTAAAGTTCGACAATTATTTATAATTAGTATATCAACTTAATTCATATATATCAACTTAATTCATATATATCAATATTAGATTATTATTTCTCTTTATTTCCTTTCTAATAAATAAGGTCTTAAGCGTCTACTTGTAAACTTAACAACATAAAATAGTAAGGCCATAATAATGCTATGAAAGATTAACTTATAACTAAGAGCCCGCCAAAACCAAACTTGGGCTATAATAAAACTATTTGCATTTTGATAAATACTAAAAATAGAATCTATAATTTGGTAAGAGAAATTAAAAATCACAGTTGCAAAAGCTGTGATAACAATAAAAGAATAAATTGATCTATTAGTAAAAAAACTAAGTTGTAAATATCTAGAAGCTATGGCTGTACTAAAAAAGCTAATGATATAAATAGAAAAAATATTAAAAGAAAAAATATCAAATATAAAGCCAATTAAAAAAGCAAAATAAAGATAATAATCTTTTCTTCCTAAAATAACTACTAATATAAGAAGGATTAAAGGTAGGTTAATTAAATTAAAAGGTACACCCGCAGAAGATATAAAGGTAAACTGCAAAATAATCAAACAATAACTTAAAAATATTTGCAAAGCTAATTTAAAATACTTAGTCATATATTAAAGAGTAAGCACAGCTAAAAAATCAATTTTATTTAAATTATACAAAGGCTCAATAATAGCTTCCTGCCAAATATCATTGCTTTGTTTGGAGACAGAGCTAACTTCACCAATAATTAATCCAGGAGGTATATTTTTTTCCAATCCTGAGCTTACCACTAAATCACCAATATTTATATCATATTCCTGAGGAATAAGATTCATGGATATAGTTAAGCCTAAACTACCTTGTACCACTCCCTGGGCTTCACTTTGCTCAGAAAAACGGGCAGCAAATTTACAGTCTTCATTAATACTTAAACAAACTTGAGCTGAGTTGTCATGAAGTGACAATATCTTTCCCACCAATATTCCTTCCTCATTTATCACAGCCATACCTTCCCTTAATCCATCTTCTGAGCCTTTATTAAGATAAATGTTACTTTGATTTGCATTTTGAGACAATAAATTATCTGAAGCTACTACTCTTGCCATTACCTTATTGTATTCATTATCTTCAAAGAAATTTAAATAATTTCTTAATTTATCATTTTCTCTTTCTACTTCCTGCCACTTAGCTTTTTCAGCTAATAACTCATTAACTTGTATTTGCAGATTTTCGTTATTTTCTTTTAAATTTCTTTCTTCTTGAGAACCCTTAAAAGATGGCTTCCAATTACTGCCTAAATTATAAAAAACTTCTCCACCTTTATTTATCCCACCAATAATTGTTTTCTCTATAGGTTTTAAAGCATTTAAGTAATGCAAAAATACAAGCAATATAAATAAAGCTAGAATAAAGTATATTTTCTTTTTATTAAAAGTTTTCTGCATGAAATATATTAATCTTCCATGTCAGCAGAAGAGACTATCTTTTCTAAAAGCTCAAAATCATCAAGCAACGCACCAGCTCCTCTAGACACACAAGTTAAGGGGTCTTCTACAATATTAACGGGGATTTTAGTAGCTTGAGCAATAGCTTTATCCAAACCCCTAAGCATAGACCCACCACCTGAAATATATATACCCCTTTGATAAATATCAGAAACTAACTCAGGAGGTGTATTTTCTAAAGTATTTTTAATATTATCTACCATTTTACTTACAGTTTTAGAAATAGCTTCTCTAACTTGATCATCACTTATATTTATAGCTTTTGGTAAACCAGTTAAGAGATCTCTACCTCTAACTTCTATTGTTTTAGGTTCTTCTAATGGCAAAGCACTACCAATCTCAATCTTTACCTTCTCTGCTAATTGTTCTCCAATTAAAATGTTAAACTCTTCTTTAATATAATCAACAATATTAGTATCAAACTCATTACCAGCAATTCTAAGTGACTTCCAAGTAACTACACCGCCTAAAGATATCACAGCAATCTCAGTAGTACCTCCACCAATATCAACCATCATAGTAGCAGTGGCTTCAGTGACTGGCAATCCTGAACCAATAGCTGCAGCCATAGCTTCATCTATCAAATATACCTTTCTAGCTCCAGCAGACTTAGCAGCATCTTCAACAGCTTTTTTTTCTACCTCTGTTAAGTCAAGTGGAATTCCAATTACAACTCTTGGTCTAGGAATAAGGGTAAAAGTTTCACTGTGAACTTTGTTAATAAAATACTTAAGCATTTTTTCAGTTACTTCAAAATCAGAAATAACCCCATCAATTAATGGTTTAATAGCTTCAATATGGCCAGGAGTTTTTCCTACCATTTTTTTAGCTGCTAGACCTACTTCTAAGATTTCAGCTGTTCTATTATTAATAGCTACCACTGATGGTTCATTAATAATCACTCCTTTATCTTTAACATAAATCAAGGTATTTTTTGTACCCAAGTCTATTCCTAAATCATTGCTAAATTTTCCCAGTAATTTATTAAACATATTATCTTAATTTCGCTAAAACTTCATCTAAACTTAAAAACTGTGGCTCTGCTTGTGAGCGCTTTTTAAATTCAATATTATTGTTCTCTATTGTCTTAGAGCTAACTAATATCCTGTTAGGACAACCAATAAGATCAGAATCAGCTAACTTCACTCCAGGAGATACATCTCTATCATCATATAAAACTTCAATTCCTTCACTAAGTAACTTCTCATATATTTTATCTGCTTCAGAATTTTGTCCTAATGAAAGTAAATGCACACTATATGGTGAAATTGATTCACTCCAGCTCATACCTTTATCATCAGCAAATTTCTCTACTATCACACCCATTAAACGACTAGGGCCAATACCATAGGAAGCCATATAAACAATCTCTTTTTCACCTTTTTCATTGGTGAAATAATAATCAAAAGCTTTAGAAAACTTAGTATTTAAAGGAAAAATGTTGCCAACTTCAGAAGCTTTAGTAACTCGTAAATCCTTATTTTTACACTTAGGACAGCTATCTTGTCTATCTAAGACTTCTTTATTTAAAGCTATTTTACACTTATCACAAACATATATTTCGTCTTCACCGGTAGGACATTCAGTTTGAAACTCGTGAGAAAAATCTTTAGTAAAATCACCACCAGAAGCTAAAGTAATATAGGTACTATCTCCAATTCCTAGTCTTGCAAAAATTCTTAAATAAGCTTCTTTTACCGACTCATAATATATTTTCATATCCTCTTCACTAACATGAAAACTATATAAGTCTTTCATAATAAATTCCCTACCTCTAAGTAATCCAGATTTTGGTCTAGGTTCATTTCTAAACTTAGTTTGTATTTGATAAACAGCAAAAGGTAAATCTTTATAACTTAAAGCAAACTTTTTAGCAATTGGAGTAATTACTTCTTCATGGGTAGAGTTTAAAACATAAGAGCCATCATTAACTCTTCTAGACTTTTCATTAGCTCCTCTAGCTTCAAACAGTACATCCATAGTATCCAAACGATTAGTAATTTGCCAATTTTCCTTAGGTGATAAAGCAGACATAAACATCTCTTGTCCGCCAATAGCATCCATCTCTTCTCTAATAATTTGTTCAATCTTTTTTAAAACTCTATAACCTAAAGGCAAAAACTCATAAACACCGGCCATTATTTTATCAATAAAACCAGCTTTAATTAACAGCTGAGAGTTTAAACTTTGCTCATCTTTAGCTACTTCTTTACTTGTTTTTGTAAATAAGGCTGATTGTTTCATATGTGCAAATATTTTATACGATATTAAGTCTTATTTAAATTTATCTTAACTTAAATATTTAGGGTTGTAAAGATAAATTTTATTTAATTTAATTTATCTGAGTAATCAATATTATATATTTTTCAGTGCTTGTTTCACTCTTTCTCCACTATCACTAATATTTTTATCCACTTTTCTTAAGGCTTCCCTGGCTTCATTCATGTTATAACCCAAAGCCATTAAAGCATCCATCTCATCACTAGAGCTAACACCTGTTTGTGTATCGGTTTTAAAGTCAGCTAACTTAGCTATCTTCTCTTTTAACTCTAAGACCACCCTTTGAGCTGTTTTTTTACCTATTCCTGAGACTTTAGTTAACATACCAGCATCTTCTGAGGCAATAGCTTCTTTTAAGTGATTAGTACTACTTAGTGATAGCACAGCTAAAGCAGACTTGGGTCCAATACCAGATACTGATAGTAGCATCTCAAACATTTCTAAATCATCTAAACTTTTAAAACCATATAAGTCTAAGCTGTCTTCTCTAACATGTTGATGGGTATACAACTCTACTTCACTATCTTTAGTAATTTCACTATAAATATCAGCACTAACACTAACCTTATAGCCTAAACCTTGATTTAAAATTATTAAATCACCACCTTGTTTAGCAATAATTTTACCTTGAATGTATGCAATCATATAATTAATTAATTTTTCTTCTTAAAACACTTAATTGTGGAATCTTCTTCTCAAAATACATATAAACCGTTTGTCCACCTCCACCACCATGAGCTTCAACTATTTCTTCTTGACTCTCTTTATCTAACATTTTCTTTAACTTAAACTTTATAACTTCATAGCCAGGCATTACTAACTCTAAAGTATCACCTTTTTTTAAAGTATTGTGAACCTTAATCTCTGTTTTATACTTATAATCACCTTTTACTTTGCTATCATTTTCAGAGCTTATGGTCTGTCCACAAAACTCCCAATTAGGTAAATTATTTTCATTTTTTAAGTTCTGAGCTTCCCTGCCGCTGTTAAACATAAAACCTTCAGTAAATCCTCTGTGATATAATTTACTTTCTAACTCTTTATATAAATAACTTAATTCTTTTTTTCTATCTTCAGCTCTAAACGATTTATCATTACTAATATCAATAGCTCTACGATATGCTCCTACTACATTAGCTAAGTAATAGACACTTTTAGCTCTACCCTCTATCTTGAAAGCTTTTATTTTAGCACTAATCATTTCTGGTATTCTTTTTATCAAACAAAGATCTAAAGAATTAAAAATATAAGAGCCATTTTTATCTTCCCCTAAAACAAACTTAGCCTCATGACCAAGTGGTTTTACCTCATACTGCCACCTACAAGGTTGAGCGCAATCTCCTAAATTAGCATCTCTATCTATTAAATATTTTGATAAAAAACAACGACCAGAATAAGCCATACACAGAGCTCCGTGAACAAAGGTTTCTATTTCTAAACCAGGCACTTTAGTTATAACTTCCTTTACTTCTTTTAAAGCTAACTCCCTACCTAAAATAACTCTCTTTACACCCATATCCTTATACATCTGAGCTGACATCCAATTAGTACAATTAGCTTGAGTACTTAAACTAATCTTTACCTCTGGCCACACCTCTTTAATTAAATATATGAGACCTGGATCAGCCACAAATAAAGCATCAGGCCCTAAACTTTTTAGTTGTTCTATGTGCCTTTTTACCTTACTTAAATGAGTATTATGAGCAAATATATTTACCGTAACATAAGCTTTCTTATTTATACTGTGAGCATAATCAATTCCTGCTTTCATATCCTTTAAACTAAAGTCATTAATACGTACCCGCAAAGAAAAATCAGGTAGACCAAAATAGACGGCGTCAGCGCCGAAAGCAAAGGCTGTTTTTAGTTTTAATAAATTACCAGCTGGAGCTAGTAATTCCACTTTATTTTTTTTCATTAAATCTTTTTACCCTAATTAATCCTGAAGTAGGGATAACTTCAATACCTTGTTTTTCTATTTCATCTAAGAACAGATTCATACCTAAAGAATCAGAACTCATATGTCCAGCAATAATTACATTCATATGATGCTTTTCTGCTTCTTTCCTGTGCTCTTCTGACATATGCATACCAATAATGGTACCAAAACCATAATGAGCCATTTTTTCAAAAACATCTTTAGAGCCAGAAGTACCACCAGTAAATTCTGTTACCACTACCTTACCTACTCTACTATCCTTAGAACCAGCAAAAAGTTTCGGACCAACTTGTCTAGCACTTGATTCTTGATACTCTGGAATCTCTTTAAAAATAGCAAATATATCTTCTACATATTCTGGTTTTTTCTCTTGTATTAAATCGTGCATAAATCTAGCTGCTAAATTATCAGCTGTAGTATGAGTGCACATAAAATCTAATCCTAGAATTTTAGCAGTATCCACAGCTCGATAATGATTAATAGGTGATAAACCTCTGTTTACCTCCTCTGCTCTAAATTTAGTAACAGCTTCAGCTATATTAATAGGCAATCCATATTTAGCTAAAACCTCAGCCTGTAAATCCATCACTGCTGATAACTCTGCTAAAGCAGCTCCTTGAGGATGGTGAGAAATTACTAAATCTACATCTCCTAATTTATCAGCTAACAATAACTCAGAACTATCGATATCAATTCCAGTCATCACCTTTTTTATTTCTCTAGTCTCATCAGGATTATTTAAAATCCTACTATCAACATAAGGGTTATTTAATTTTTCCTTATCAAATTCAACTTTTTGTTTTTCAGAAAGTTCATTAAACTTTTTATTTATACGAGTCATTCTTTTTTCAACTTCACTCTTACCTCTTAAGTCGGCTTCAATAGCTTTGTCCACAGCTATCTTAAATATATCTTTAGTATTCATATATAAATTATTAATTATTATATTTATCTTTTTTATTTTCTCATTGCATTGATCTAAGCTTAGAAATTCTTTCTTCTATAGGCGGATGGGTCATAAAAGCTTTTTTAAAAAGGCTTTTTCTCTTTTTTCCCTTCTTATCTTTTAAAGGACTAGCAATAAAGAGATGGGCCATAGCAGAGTTAGCGTGTTTAAGGCTGTTTTCATCTGCACTAATCTTCTCCAGCGCTTTGGCTAATCCTTCCGGATAACGAGTAAGTAAAGCTCCATCAGCATCAGCTAGAAACTCCCTTTTTCTGCTAATAGCAAACTTAATCATATAAGCAAAAATTGGAGCTATAATAATCACTGCGATTAATATAACTAAGAAAATGGGGTTCTTTTTTGAGTCCCCTCCTTTAAAAAATAATGAGTACCTCAGCATATCAGCTAAAATAACCACTGCTCCCACTAAAACTGTCACCAAGGTAGCAAACAACATATCTCTGTTGCCAATATGAGAAAGCTCATGAGCTATAACCCCTTCCAACTCACTTCTTTCCAGCTTTTGTATTAAACCAGTACTCATTGCTATCACCGCCTTTTCTTTATTTCTCCCAGTAGCAAAAGCATTCGGGGCAGGATCATGAATTATATAAATTTTAGGTAGTGGTAATCCAGCAGTAATACAAAGATTTTCCACTAATCTATATATCTCCTTATTATCTTCAAACTTTAATTCTTGAGCTTTAGCCATATTAAGTAATATTTTATGACTATTGTAATAACTAAAAAAGCTAGCTAAAACACTAATTAACACTGCAATAATTAAAATACTAGGATCATTCATATACCAACTAACACCCCAACCAATAGCGATAATAAAAACAAAAAACAAAGAAATAAGCAAATAACTCTTTCTAGTATTTGAGCTAGCGTGTGTATATAAATTGGCCATAGTTGTTAGAATTTAACTTCAATATTTTCTGCTTGAGCAGTTTCAATCTCAAAGTATTCATAAGGGGTAAAGCTTAAACCTTTAGCAATCATATTAGTAGGAAAAACTTGAATCTTAGTGTTAAATTGTCTGACATTAGAATTAAAGAATCTTCTAGCTGCCTGTATTTTATTCTCTGTATCAGATAGTTCTCTTTGTAGTTCCAGAAAATTAGTATTAGCTTTTAAATCAGGATAACTTTCTGATAGTGCAAAGATAGACTTTAAAGCTGAGGTCAATGAATTCTCTGCTTCAGCTTGTACTTTAGTATCACCTTTTTGCTGAGAATTAATAGCTTGATTTCTCGCTTCAACTACACTATCTAGAGTTTCCCTTTCATGACTAGCATAACCTTTAACTGTTGAAACTAGGTTAGGAATAAGATCATAACGTCTTTTAAGCTGTACATCAATATCACTCCAAGCTTCATCAACTCTATTTTTTAACTTAATTAAAGAATTATATAAGGAGATAACGATAAGTCCTAGAAGGACTATAGCTCCAACAATAATCCAAATTGTTGTAGTCATAATTTTGGGGTTATTTTATTTTTTCTAAACCAATATTTATTGATTTATTATTAATATTAATTTGTTTTTTAATCTCAGTTTCTACCTCTGTTTCAAGCTTAGTAATCTTATCAGCTAAAACTTCTCTTTCTATATCCTCTTGATATTTATTTATTGCTGCTGCAAATTCAGGCTCTAAGCTTGAATAATAAACAACAACTCTATCTTCTATAGTTAAGCCAGAATTCTTTCTTAAATTATTGATAACTCTAATAATTTCTCTCTTCATCCCTTCTTCAATTAAGTCTGGACTTAAGTTAGTATCTAAAACTACTTCAATATTTTCTTTTTCTTTATCTAATTCAAAGCTTAATTCCTTAATATTTAATTCATCCTTAATTAAAGCAAAATAATCTTCAGCTAAGGCTAAATCTTCTTTAAATACTACCGTAGCTTTTTGTAATGGCTGTCTAACTTTTAATTTATTTTCATCACGCTGAGCCAAACCTTTTTCTACTATTTCTTTAACTAATTCCATCTTAGAAATAATATCAGTATTTATCTCTTTAATCTCGGGCCAAGATTCTAAGTGTACACTTTTATTTTCATCTTTAAAATTATAATCATTAATTTTTTGCCACATTGTTTCTGCCATAAAAGGCATAAAAGGTGCCATTGTTAAGGAAAGTTTTTCAAATACTGTCTTTAAAGTACTAAGCGCTTTTAACTTTTCCTGTCTATCCTCTCCTTTTAGCCTATCTCTTGATCTTCTTAGATACCAAGTAGAGAGATCATCGATAAAGATAGCAATTGGCTTAGAAGCTCTAACTAAATCATATTTTTTCATATTATCTTCAATCTCAGCAGTTGTTTGTTGTAATCGTGCCAATATCCAATTATCTAAAACATTATCACTTTCACTTATAGTTTCCACCTCTTTTTCCCTATACATATCATAGAACTTATACACATTCCAAACTAACATAGAAGTTTTACGAAATGACTGCAACACGTCGGCTTCACTAAAATTAATAGTTTCAGCTTGCATAACCGGAGAACAAAGTAAATAATATCTTAAAGCATCAGCACTATATTTTTCAATCACTTCCATAGGATCAGGATAGTTTTGTAGTCTCTTAGACATCTTTTTACCATCTTCTGCTAAAACTATACCATTAACAATCACATTTTTAAAAGCTGGCCTATCCATGATAGCGGTAGATAATACGTGTAAATAATAGAACCACGCTCTAGTTTGATCCGCTCCTTCAGCTATAAACTCTGCTGGAAAATTACCCTCAAACTTAGCTTTATTTTCAAAAGGATAATGCTTTTGAGCATAAGGCATAGAACCAGATTCAAACCAACAATCAAAAACATCTTCAATACGCTTCATAGTACCACCACAATCACATTTAATTTCAATCTTATCTAAAGTGTGCTTGTGTAAATCTTCAACTTTTTCTCCACTCGCTTCTTCTAAATCTTTAACTCCACCAAAAACCTTAGTATTTTCACAAGTGTCACATTTCCAAACTGGAAGCACTGCTGCCCAAAAACGTTGACGAGATATAGACCAATCTCTAGCACCTTCTAACCATTTACCAAATCTTCCTCTTTTAATATGTTCAGGTGACCAATTAATTTCTTGAGCTTTTTTAAGTAAATCTTCTTTTATTTTTTCTACACTTACAAAATATGAAGAAGTAGCATAGTTAATAAGTGGTGTTTCACAGCGCCAACAATGAGGATAACTATGCTCATATTTTTCTTTAGAAAATAACCTATCATGATGAGCTAAATACTTAACTATTTCTATGTCAGTAGCCATGTGATCACTCTTTGGTTTAACGGACATATCTTGAAAATCATGCACCTCTTCTTTAAACCTACCACCAATATCAATGTGTTGAACAAAAGGCAAGTTTTTTTCTTTACCTAAGTTAAGGTCATCTTCACCAAAAGCTGGAGCGATATGTACAATACCTGTTCCCTCTTCAGTATTAACAAAATCAGCGCTTTGTATTTTGAAAGCATTTTCTATATTTTTTATATCAGCGTTTTGATAATAATAAAAGACGGGCTCATAATCTAAACCTACTAAATCTTTGGCGTATAAAAGCTCTTCTATTTTATAATCTTTATCCTTAAAAACTTCCTCTAATCTTTCTTTAGCTAAAATATAATAATCATCTTCATATTCAACTTTAACGTATTCAATATCTTCTCCCACAGCTAAAGCGACATTAGCAATTAAAGTCCAAGGTGTAGTAGTCCAAGCTAACAAAAAAGTATTATCCTGGTCTTTAATTTTAAACTTAGCTGTGACTGATAAATCTTTAATATCTTTATACCCTTCAGTTACCTCAGATTGAGATAAAGTGGTTTCACATCTAGGACAAACGTGCATGGAGCGATATCCTTTATATATTAAATCTTTCTCCCATAAAGTTTTAAATACCCACCAAACAGATTCCATATAATCTAAGTCCATGGTCTTATAACTACTATCCATTTCTGCCCATCTACCCAACTTATCTATAACCTTTCTCCATTCATCAGCATATTTTAAAACCTTAGTTTGACATGATAAATTAAACTTTTCTATTCCAGTATCTACAATATCCTTTTTACTTTCTGTGCCCATTTCTTTTTCCACAATATTTTCAATAGGTAAACCATGACAATCCCAACCCCAACGTCTTTCCACTCTATAACCTTGCATGGTCCAAAATCTAGGAACAACATCTTTCATAATACTACCAACAATATGACCATAATGAGGTGTACCAGTAGCAAAAGGAGGACCATCATAAAAAACGTAATCACCATTTACTGCCTCTTTATTTACTGACTTTTTAAAAATGTCGTTTTCATTCCAAAAATCAAGGACTTGGTTCTCGAATTCTGCAAATATATTCTTATTTTCTTTACTTTTTTCTGACATATTTTATATAATATTACTTATTTATATACAAAAAAACTAAAAGCCCAACTCTATTATTATTATATTTTATATAAGGTGGCAAGTCAATTTTTTCATCTCACTTATTTAATTAAAAAAATAGAAAAATAATATCTACCTTAATTTAAAATAGAATTAAAAAAACAATATTATATATAAATAAAATTAATAGAAATTATTTACAGTCATCATTTTTACACTTGCCTGCTTATATCTGTTTTTAAAAGCTTGATTTAAGAATCTTTTTTTGTACTTAATCTCAACACCAATTAAGTCTTCATTATTATCTAAGACCAAATCAATCTCTGAGCCCTGCTTACTACGCCAGTAGTAACACTTATAATTTTTATCAGAATAACTTAATTGCTTTATAATTTCTGAGATAATAAAATTCTCAAAAAGCGCACCTTTATCTTCACGTAAAGAAATATTAGAAAAATTCTCTAAGAGTGCATTTCTTATACCATTATCATAAAAATAGATTTTAGCAGACTTAGAAATCTCATTTCTTTTATTTTTAGAATATGGGTAAAGTCTAAATAAAATATAACTTTGCTCAAATATCTCTATATATCTTCTAATTGTTCTAATATCTGCTCCTAAGCGAGAAGATAATTCTGAATAATTAATTAAATTTCCTATTTGAGAGGCTAAAACTTTTAATAAATCAGTTGCTAATTTTTTATCTTCAATTAACTTAAGCTCTAATATATCTTTAAGAATAAGACTGTCTACAAAATTTAGTAAATATTTTTTATCATTAGGATTATTAACATTTTGAGGATACTGTCCATATATTAAAATACTTTCTAAAATGCTTTCCATATCAAAAAGATAGTTTTTATCTTTCAATTCTTTTTTTAAAGTAACATTTTCTAAAATATTAAAATTGAGATCTTTTTCAATATCTTTTTGCACTAAATACTCAGAGAAAGTGAGTGGATGCAATTTATAATCTATTTTTCTACCAGCTAAACTTTCTGAAGTTTTATTTTTTATATGAAAAGAAGATGATCCAGTAATTATTAAATCTACATCATTTAATTGATCATATATTATTTTAGCGGCTCTACCAGGATTTGATAATAAATGAATCTCATCAATTATTAGCATTTTAGCATCAGGGCTTATTAAACTTTTATATGATTCTATATCATAAGTTTCTAAAATCTTCCTGATAGGCTCATTGTCAACTAATAAGTAGTTAGCTTGAGAAAATATTTTTTTCACAATAGTTGTTTTGCCAACCTGCCTAGAACCAAGTAAAACAAGGATTTGTTTATACTTAGAAAAATGTATTTTAATTTTTTCATCTAAATGTCTTTGCATAAAAATATATAACTTTTTTAACATCTAATGTATAAATATATATAACTAATTATACATCCTATCTAAAAATTAGACAATAGACTGCCTAAATTACATAAATAATTTACTATACAATTTTTATACTATTGACACTAATCAAATTCAATGATTTAATGTTATATTGTTCTTTAATAATCAAAATAATAAATTATGTCAGAATTATTTATTTTTAGTAGTTTAAGTATTCTTTTTTTAACACTATTTATCATTGAAATAGTAACCAAAAAAGAAAAAAGACAACTTCCAAGGTTGTGGTTAGCAATATTTATAATTATGCTTATAATCACCATAAGCCATATTAGCAACCACCCAGAACTAATTACAAAAATTAGTCCTTATTTGTCTTTATAAAATGTAAAAAGTCCACAATTATTTGTGGGCTTATTTTATTTCTAAATATTAATAAGTATTACTTTTTCTAATCTTATAGTCTCTCAAAAATATAAAAAAACTCTTAATTTTATACCTTTTTACTTTCCATATATTTAAATATACTAAATAATTAATCAACTATTATATAGAAAGCTTAGCACATTAATTATCAATATGAATTAAAGAAGTTCTAATGGCTTCTTTGGTGTATTCTTTTCTAGTGAGTCTTCCTTTAGTCATAATACCCACTAAACCTTGGGCTGAACCAACTTTCATATTATCAGTATAGCCAGCCCTATAGGCGGCTTCATTCATATCCAGACCATCTTCTAACATTAACTTAGAAACTCTCTCAGGGGCTTCCCAGGCTGAAGAAAGACCTAAGTGATACTCACTACCATCAAAGATAGCACAAGCGCAAACATCCATATAACCTGACTTAGTATGTGGCACTGCCATTAGTCCTGATTCAATACCAAAACTATAATCACAATCAATATGTGCTTTCTTGGCTCTGTTTTTAGCTCCAGTAATTGTCTCTTCTAAAGACTTAGGTTGTTCGCTAACACCTGAAAATACATCTGCGCTTTCTACTTTAGCGTCTTGCAGATGTTTATAGTCTAAAAGTATCTCTTTTAGAGCTTCTACCTTAACTGGATTTTGTGAAGCAATTTTTATATTCATACTACCTACCACAACACTTCTTATACTTCTTACCGCTACCACAAGGACAAGGATCGTTTCTGCCTACCGTCTTGCCACTTTCATCTTTAACTTTAGTCTTTACCACATTTAGCTGACTAGTATTATCACCACTTTTCTCACTCATAACCTTAGCTGGAGCTTGAAAGTTCTTAGCTCTGTCAGCTAGTGTTGGTGACTTAAACATATTTAAAGCGTCTCCCTCTATAGCAGATACAGTTTTGTATATAGAGTAAACTACTTGTTTTCTAATTAAATCTTGTAGCTCATTAAATAATCTAAAGGCTTCTTTCTTATACTCCACTAAAGGGTCTCTTTGACCATAACCCCTAAGACCAATTCCCTGCCTAAGATAAGCAATGGTTTCTAAATGTTCAATCCAGAGATTATCAATAGAGCGAATAAGAATACCTTTTTCTACCTCAGCAAAATTCAAATTCAATTCTTTAAAAGAATCTTTCATCTCTTGATATATTTTCTCAGCTTTAGTTTGCAAATATTTTTTAATCTCTTCCCTGCTTTCATCTTTAGATTTCACTTTTAACATTGTCTGTAATTTTTCTTCCAAAGCACCTTCCACTTTATACATAGTACTAATAGTTTCAGCAATCTCTTTAATATTCCATTCTTTTTGTAATTCTGAGCTAGTATGAAAATCTACTAACATAGAAATTTCTTCACTAACCATATTTAAAATTCTCTCAGACAACTTATCTTTATCCTCTGCTCTTTCGTATATATATAGAATCTCTTTTCTTCTTTTGTAGATAGTTTCTCTATGTTTGTTAATAACATCATCATACTCTACTAAGTGTTTTCTCATATCAAAATTATTACCCTCCACTTTTTTCTGAGCAGATTCTAAAGAGTTAGAAATCATAGAATTTTGAATAGGTTGATCCTCTGGTAATCTTAATTTAGACATTAAAGACTTCATTCTCTCTCCTCCAAAAATACGCATTAAATCATCCTCAGCAGAAACATAAAATTGACTAGAACCAGGATCACCTTGTCTACCTGAACGACCTCTAAGCTGATTATCAATACGTCTAGCCTCATGCCTCTCTGTACCAATCACATGTAAACCACCTAAGTCTTTTACTTTCTCTTGTTCTTTTTTATCTCCTGGGTTACCACCTAAAACAATATCTACACCACGACCAGCCATGTTGGTGGCAATAGTAATAGCTCCTGGACGTCCAGCTTGAGAAATTATTTGCGCTTCCTTGGCATGATTTTTAGCATTTAAAAGTGCTGGTTCTAAGCCTTCTTTTTCCATCAGTGACACTAAAAATTCATTTTTTTCAATAGAAATAGTACCAATTAAAATAGGTTGTCCTTTCTCATTTCTTTCCTTAACCTCTTTTATCACAGCCTTATATTTACCCAATTCTGTTCTAAAAATAAGGTCATTATAATCTTTTCTAACCACTGGTTTATGAGTTGGAATTACTATTACCTCAAGTCCATATATTTTGAAAAATTCTTCTTGCTCGGTTTCTGCAGTACCTGTCATACCTGATAACTTTTCATACATTCTAAAATAGTTTTGAAAAGTAACTGTAGCTAAAGTCTGTGATTCTCTTTTTACCTCTAACCCTTCTTTGGCTTCAATCGCTTGGTGCAAACCTTCACTATAACGTCTACCAGGCATTAAACGTCCAGTAAACTCATCAACGATGATTACTTCACCGTCTTTAATTACGTAATCTTTATCTTTCTTAAAAAGCACGTGTGCTTTTAAAGCTTGTTCAATGTGATGCACCTCTTTTACACCCCCTGAAACATAGATATTTTCCACACCTAACCAATTTTCCATTTTAGAAATTCCAGCCTCACTTAAAGTGGCTGTTTTCATCTTTTCATCTACGTTATAATCTTCATTTTCATCTAATCTACTAACTAAGTTAGCAAATTTAAAATAACGCTCAGTAGACTGCTCTGCTGGCGCACTAATAATTAAAGGCGTTCTAGCCTCATCAATTAAAATGGAATCAATCTCATCAACAATACAATAATTTAATTCGCGTTGTACAATATCATTAAGTGAGCCAGTCATATTATCACGCAAATAATCAAAACCAAACTCATTATTAGTACCATAGGTAATATCAGCTTGATAGGCTTCTTTTCTGCTAATAGGTTTAAAATGCTTTAACCTTTCATCATAAGCACTATCATCAACGTGTTCACTATCATAAATAAAAGCACCATCTCCTACAATCACAGCTACCTCTAAACCTAAATAATTATAGACAGGAGCCATCCAACCAGCACCAACTCTAGATAAATAATCATTAACAGTAATAAGGTGAGCACCTTTTTCACTTAAGGCATTTAGAAAAAGTGGTAAAGTAGCCACTAAGGTTTTACCCTCACCAGTTTTCATTTCAGCAATTTTTCCTTGGTGTAAAGTAATACCACCAACAAGCTGAACATCATAATGCCTTAAGCCTAAAACTCTTTTAGATACCTCTCTAACTACAGCAAAAGCTTCAGGCAAAATATCATCTAAAGTTTTCCCTTGTTTTAATTCTTCTTTTAAATCTTGTGTTTTAGTTTTAAGTTCTTCCCTGTCTAACTTACTCACCTCTTCCTCCAAGGCATTAATTTTTTCTACAGTAGGATTCATAGCTTTAATAGCCTTGGCATTCAAGTCTCCAACTAATATTTTTTTAAGAAAATTCATATTTATTTATTCTAAGCTCGTCTTTTTTGACTTAACTTTTTTCCTTTATATTTTTTAATAATCATCTCTAAATGATCTTTAACCTTATCTATAGCTTTATACAAGTCTTGTTCAGTTTTGTCCACCCTGAGCAAATCTCCTGGCACATCTATATTAGCTTCTGCTCTATATATCTTACCTGAATTTTGATCACTAATAGTTAACTCTACTTCAAAATCACAATTAATAACTGGCACATCTCCTAAGAATTTTTCTAACATATCCATTTTCTTTTGAACATAATCTTTAATTTCATCAGTTAAAGTTATTTTTTTAGCTTTGATGTTAATATTCATATTATTATAATAATTAATTAATTAAATAAACGACTTACATCCTTAAAAGTAACAAGTAACACTAAGAGCATTAAAAGGATAAAGCCAAGATTATGAATAACATTTTCTACTTCTTGTTTAACTGGTGATCCTTTAATCTTTTCAATAACTAAAAATAATATTCTACCACCATCTAGAGCTGGAAAAGGTAATATATTAATCACTGCTAGATTTAGTGACAATAGAGCTGTAAATTGAAGAAGATAAGAAAAGCCCATGCGTGCATAATTACCTGTCATATCAGCAATACCAATTGGTCCAGCTATTTCAGCTGAAATAGGCGCTCCCACAAACAAGTTTTTAATTAATTCAAAAAAGGCTACAAATATAGCTCCTAGTAACAAGAAAGCAACCTTAAATCCTTGCCAAATTGATTGAAAAAAAGGATATTTAACTATACCACTACTTACTATTGCCACCCCTAAACTACCCTGTCCATTATCTTTTACGTCAGGACTAACTATTAAATTCATAGTTTTGTCTTGTCTCTTTAAAACTAAATCCACTTCTTCATTAGCTCTAGCCCTGATAAGTTCTTGTAGCTCTATTTCTGAATCAATACTTTCGCCATCGACTGAAACCACCACATCTCCTGCTTTAATATCGGCTGACTCAGCTGCGCTATCAGGCATAATTTGAACAATTTGCACTTGTTGACCCGAAACTTGAGCTGACTTTGGTAAATTAGCAGTACTATCAGGAAAACCAATCATATAACCAACAGAGATTAAAACTCCAGCTAAGATAATGTTCATAACTACTCCAGCTACTAAAATCAAAGCTCTTCTCCAAACTGGTTTATGAGCAAAACTATCTTTATCTTCTTTATTTTGTCCACTTTCTCCTTTAATCTTTACAAAACCACCTAGTGGTATCCAATTAAAAGAATAAATTGTGCTTTTAGCATCTTTTACTTCTTTTTTTCCCCTAACTTGTTTCCATTTATTTTCCTTATTTTTATATATTCCCCAAACTCTAGGAGGAAAACCAAAACCAAATTCTTCTGCTTTAACACCATTTTTTCTAGCTACTACAAAGTGTCCCAATTCATGTACAAAAACTAGCACACCTAAAACTAGTAAAAATATAATTATAGTAAACGTCATACATTAATAGTAATTAAATTAATTAAACTGTCATAATATCTTCTTCTTTTTTGTCTCTTAATTCTTTTATCTTGTTATTATAATTAGCTACTTCTTCTTCTAGTTCTTCTAAATAACGGTACTTATCATCTTCACTAATATCTTTATCTGTAAAAGCAGTTTCAATTTCTTCTTTAATATCATCTCGTACTTGTCTAACTCTAATACGCGCTTCCTCTTGTTTTTCATTTAAGCGCTTAACATAATCTTTCCTGTTCTCTTCTGTCATTTGTGGTACGGTTAGATGTAACTTGTCACCATCATTTTTAACACCTAAACCAAGTTGAGCTTCTACAATTGCTTTTTCAATATCCTTAACCAAATTCTTATCCCAAGGAGTTACTGTAATAGTTCTAGAATCACTTACCCCGACACTAGCTACAGCGTTTATAGGATTTCTAATTCCATAAGCTTCAACTTGAACGCTATTTAAAATAACTGGATTAGCTCTACCAGTTCTAATAGTGCTAATTTCTTTTTGAAAAAACTCAAAAGCTTTCTCAAATTCAGGTTTTTTATTACTTAAATATTGATTCATATTTTTTATATTAATTAATATTTTTTAATTTTATTTAAATAAATTTATATATTATTACTCAGCTCTGGCAACTGCTAAATAAAGAATCTTGGTATTTTTATAATCAATCACAATATCAGAAGTCACTCTACCACTAGGTAAATCATTAACTGACCAAGTAGCTCCACCATCTATAGACTTCACAAATACTGAATCAGTACCATAATATATTTCTTCAGCATTATCAGGGTTTATTGCCATAGCTTTAATATTTGTTTCTTCAGACAGTGTAAGAAGATCTAAAGGCAACCAACTAAGACCTCCATCAGGTGAGCGAAGTAAGGCCTTATTACTAGCCCAAATAATATCTTGTCCATCTTTAGAAAATTCTAAAGACACAAATTTGTTACCAATTTCATAACTTTCTAATCCCTTACTAATATTTCTCCAATTAGTACCATCTAACCTATTTCTAAACTGAGTTAATTCCTCATAACTAAGATTACTATTAGCATTAAAACGATATAATTCATTTTTACTAGTAGCCACGTATACCTCCCTACTATCTTGCGGATTAATTATCACTTCTTTAATTGGATTATTAAATCTTTGAATAGTACGCCAATTTTGTCCGTTATCTATACTTTTAATTAAATCTCCAGCTGAAGTAGCAATATATATATGAGAAGTATTAAAGTGATCTACTGCTACATCGCTAATTCTAAACTCTTGATTAGGCACTAAATATATTTGTTTCCAGCTTCTACTACAATCAGTAGTTTTCATCACCTTATTATCTAAGGCAACATATAATTTACATTTTTCTTTAGGGTCTACTTCTACATCCAAAACAGTATTAGAGCCTAATTGTTCTACTTTATTCCATCCATTATTAATATCATATGTATAATACAATCCAAACTCATCACTAGCTAAATACACAGCCGCACTATCATTGGGATCCATTTCCAAGGAATTAACATTAACAAAACCAATATCTTTAGTTCTACCATCAATACTTGGCACCATTACCATTTGCTTCCATGTATCCCCTTTATTAGGGCTAACATAAACACCACCATCATTACCACCGCCACTTTTACTTTTTATATTTACACTACAACCCCCCAAAAAAAGAGCTAACAATAATATAGATGTAATAATTAATCTTTTTTTCATATTTTTATATTATGTGAATTTAAATTATACTCTTTTTAAACTTTATTTTCAAGCTTAAAAACTTAGCACAAACTCCTCTAATACGGCCCTAGGATTGAGATTAGAAGCTAAATACTTCCTAGCTCTGTTTATAGCTTTAATTATAGTCAAACTGTCAGCTTTAGCATTACTAAAATCATCTGCTAAATCAAGATAAGATACTAAATTAAACTGCTCATTTTCTATTAAAAGTAAATCTCTACTTACAGCTTCCCAAACATCTAAAAGATCATAAGCTAAAGTTCTTCCTTGGGCTCCATACAAACTCTTAGCATATTTAGCCTGTAGTTCTTTTAATCTGTAATTTTCATCATGAGAAATGAAATTAACAAACATACGAGCTTGTTCTAAATGCTTAGTATAATAATCTTTATCCTTTAAATACTTCAGAGCTAAAGCAGGTTTTCCCATAGACATGCTTGATATTTTCTTTGCTTCTTCTCTGTCAGCCTGATGATTTAAAAGATAATCATATATTAATTCCCTTTTCACTGCTTGAAAGTTAAGAATCTGTGAACGAGAAACAATAGTTTGAGGTAAATCATCTATTTTCTCTGCCAGTAAAATAATCACCACCTTATTCTCTGGTTCTTCTAAGGTTTTTAGCAAAGCATTAGCTGCTTCTATACTCAATTTATGAGCATCCTTAATTATACCTACCTTGTATGAATTTAAAAAGGAACTTAAATTTAAGTTCTTAATTAACTCTCTAACCTGTTTAATACTAATATTTTTCTTATCTTCTTCCAACTCTAAAATCTGCAAATCTCCACTATTTTTAACTATTTTATTCCTATCTTCTTCATTGTCTTTAGAGTCAAAAATTAAATTAGAAGCAAAAGCCTTGGCTACTTGAAACTTACCTAAATCTCTTAAACCACTAAAAACATAGGTAGAAGATATCTTGTTGTTTAATAAAGCACTTTCTAAGAATTTAATCACTGTTTCGTTACCAAGTTGAGGCCAATTATATTGTGTTTTTTCTACTGTCATTAACTTAATATCCTTATTTATTCTACTTAAAGTATATCACAGAGAAATAAAAAAACAAACAAAATAAGGAAAATAAAAAATAGTAATAAATATAAAAAAATAGCTTAATTTAGCTTATATAAATTGAATATAACAAATATTAGTGTTATATTATTAATATAATTAAATATTTTATTAATAATATAATATAGTAAAAAAACTAATAAAAAAGAAATATGAAAGGTAATTTTAAAAAAATAGCTGTACTTTTAGGAGACATAATAGTGCTTCACTCATCTTTAATGTTAACCTTAATTATTAGATATGGCGCAAATAACTTCTATGAGGTCTGGCTCAAACACTGGCCCAGCTTTGCTATTATCTTTTTTATCTGGATAATAGTATTTTATATATATAACCTATATAATTTAATCTTAGCAGCTGATAAGCTGAAATTTAATCAATTAGCATTAAATGCAATCTTAACTTCAGCCCTACTATCAGTAGCTTTCTTTTATTTAAACCCTGCTACACAAATTACGCCTAAAACTAACTTAGCTCTATTTATCATCATAACCATAGCTTTATTTATACTTTGGCGTAAGTTTTTTAATGCTTTATTACAAAACTATTTACCTAAAAACAATCTTCTTTTAATAGCTAAAAAGGATAAGATAGAAAGCTTGGTTAACTATATTCAAACTAAAACACATCTAGGTTTTAATACAGCTCTAATTTTAGAAGAAACACTGAGTGGAGAAGAATTAAAAGACATAATCCAAACTAAAAGAATTCATACCATTGTTTTAGATCCCACCCATGCAAAAGCAGAAGCTTTTAGAAAACTTCTCTTTAAGTGCCTTCCCTATAACCTCATCTTCACTGACCTTTCCAGCTTCTATGAAAAAATAACAGGAAAAGTCTCTATTGATACTATTACTCACACTTGGTTCTTAGAAAACTTTAATGAAGGAGAAAAAAAATACTTTAATCATATTAAAAGAATATATGACCTTATTATGGCTCTAATTATTTTCCTTATTACTTTACCACTATGGTTAATCATTGCTGTAATAATAATCTTAGATTCAGGACTACCTATTTTCTTCAAGCAAAAGAGATTAGGAAAAAATGGAGCAATGTTTCAGATTATTAAGTTTAGGACTATGAAAAATGAAGAAATTACTAAAGCTGGGTCATTTTTAAGAAAAACCCGCCTAGATGAACTACCACAGCTTCTAAACATCCTCCAAGGAAAAATGAGCTTTATTGGTCCTAGACCAGAACAACCAAGTATTGTGGAAAAATTAAAAGAACAAATTCCCTTCTATCAAGAACGACTATTAATTAAACCTGGTCTTTCTGGTTGGGATCAAATATCAGAGAACTATCACAGCGCCAGTTACAAAGATAGTTTTGAAAAGCTCCAATATGACCTTTTTTACATCAAGAATCGTTCAATATATTTAGACTTCTCTATTACTCTAAAAACTATTTCTACTATACTAAGACGTAAGGGGAAATAAAAATACAAAAAACTCTTATCATTAAGCGATAAGAGTGTTGTAAATTTATACAAGCGTCTAATATAATTATAATCTCAACTATAAGTTTTTTTCTTGTTTAACTAAGTTAATAAGAAAATCTTGCACTTTTTTGAAATCTATTTCTTTGCCTGGGCTAAATAAAATAGGCTCCATCTTTATATCTTCTTTACCATATATATCAAACAAAAAAATCACAGGCCTTTTTAGTACCCAAGTTTAAAACATTGGTAATTATACGCCTCTTATCTCTTCCTACATCTAATTTCTCTATATCATATGACCATAGAAATGGCTTAAATTGCTTTAATTTTTCATTATTTTTTTCCTTCATATATTTATATCATAGCATAAAAAGCTGATAAAATCAAGGTAAAAAAAATAAGCTTATATGAAGATAAGCTTATTTATATAGTAATTAAAGATTATAATATTTAAAACAGAAAACTAACTAAGTCTTTAAGTTATAATCTTTCTTGTGGCTGTAATCAGTTTCATACTTCTCTTTATCTTGACTTAAGTCTTCAATGTTTTGCCAGTCATTTACCCAATCTTTAATATTATACTCTAAAATACCCTCGTCTTTATCATTACAAATATATCTATTTAAACCAGCATTAATAATCATCTTCTTACACATCAAACAAGGATAGGATTTAATTGGAATAAGTTCATCACCTTCTCCTCTTTTAAAGCCAAACATATACATATCACCGTTTAAAAGCGACACACCAGCCCTAGCAGCGTTAATAATGGCATTCATCTCCGCATGCACAGAGCGACACATTTCATAGCCTGTACCCGACTTCACGCCTCTTTTTCTGCGAATACAATAACCCAAATCCATACAATCTTGCACCTTCCTAGGCGCTCCCACATAACCAGTAGATATAATTTGATCGTCTTTAACAATCACAGCTCCAAAGGCAGCGCTTAAACAATTACTCTTTACACTCACAGCTTTAGCTATACCTAAATAGTAGCTGTCTTTGTCTATTCTTGTAGGCATATAAATAGTATTAATTATTATATATTATCTAAGTATATTGTATTATTTGTAGTTAATTTTGGCAAATAAATAATTCAATAACAAAAAAGAGCTAAATTAGTAACTCATATTTAAGGTGTAATCTATTAATAGATAAAAATAATTCTTCAAAACAAATCAGAATGTGAACCAATTCTTAATAATAATATTAATAACTCCTTTTTATTTTTTTTATAGATAAATAAAACATCTGATTTTAAATGACATTCATAACAACCTTTAAATTCTCCCACTAGTGAATGGTTATAATATTTTTTGGGCAATGGCTTTCCTTTTATCAAAATATCTAAAAGATTTTCAAGTACCAAAAACAAATCTTTATCATGTTTAAAAGATTTTAAATCCTTTTTAAAGCGCTTAGAATATTTTAACGAAAACATAATTACTTCTTTAACGCATCTTTAATAAGAGAAGAACCACTTTGAAAAGACTTAGAACTATTTTTAGCATCAATTATAGACTCTCTTAGCGTTTCAGCTTTTTTCAAGGTAAGCCCATTCTCACCTCTTATTTCAAAAGGGATGTTTTTAGTATTTATTATCTGCTTAAAAAACATTTTAACCGCTGAACTCATATCTAAACCTAGCTGATCTAATATAGCTTTAGTTTCTTTTTTTGTTTTGTGATCTATACGAATTTGCAATTGTTCACTATTTTTAGTCTTCATATTATAATTAAAATTTAATAATGTTTATTATATAATAATATTGTATATCAAAATAACTAATATGTCAATACAAATAATACTTTAGCTTATTCTTCCAAAAGAAAGTTAAAAATTAATTAGATATAAAATTAATAATTAATTTGATAATAATATCTTTCTGCTTAGGATCGCTTTCGGCCACTAAGAGTGCTAAGGCTACAAGCGCGTTATCGCTAAACTTTTTCTCTCCTTTTTTGTTAAATAGATATTTATTACGTGCTAAAAAAAGTATAAATAGTAAAGAACCAATCCGCTTATTGCCATCAATAAAGGGATGGTTTTTAATAACAAAATAAACTAAATGAGAAGCTTTCTCTTCTATGCTTGGATATAATTCTTTTCCTCCAAAAGATTGATTAATATTGCCTAAAATACTTTTTAAGGCTTCTCCCCTTTCCCTACCAAATAATTCACTTGCTTCTTTCTTTTTTATTAAACTATTTTTTAATCTTGATATCGCCTCGCGAGAAACTTCGTAATTTAATACATTTCTTACTTTTGCAGTTTTACTAATTTGTAATTTATCTTCATCATACTTCTGAAGAGTTGCCCAGGTATTAGCATAATCTGTAATAACCCTTAAGAGTCCTTCACTTTCATCACTAGATAATCTTTTAGTTTCCACTGTTTTCTTTATTAATCCAACCGCTTCTTTGAATTCCTCTAATTGACTGTCTTTTAATTCTTTTATCCGCTTTTGATTTAAAATATACCCACTAGTAATATAATTTTTCAATGTTTTTGTGGCCCATTTACGAAATTCAATAGCAACTTTTGAATTTGTTCTATAGCCAACACTTAAAACCACGTCTAGAGAATAAAAAGTTACTGGTTTATCTGAATTTGCAATATGCATTTTTTGCATATTGCTTTTTTTATCAATCTCCCTATCTTTAAATATATTCTTAATATGACGAGAAATTACGGACTGATCCACTCCAAACAGTGAAACAATATTAGATTGTGTTGCCCAAATTGTTTCCTTATTGAAATCACCACGAAGCTCAAGCTTTCCTGTTTTTGTTTGATATATTACTGTTGGTTTATTATTAATATTTTTCATATAAAGTAAGTATAACAAATAGGAGATAAAATTTCTATAAATTAACCTTAAAATATAAAAAAACAAGACATCTATTGTCTTGCTTTAAGTAATGCGGAAGGACCGGGATTCGAACCCGGGGTACCATCTCTGGTACACTTGCACTCCAAGCAAGCGCCTTCGACCACTCGGCCACCCTTCCCTTTTTTATATAATTAAATAATAACTACATATTTAAGTATGTATCTAAAATATAATTATTTATCTATTATATAAGTATTTAATTATTATACAAGAAAATATTTTCTACTACTTAGACAAATGCTTCTCAATAATAGTTTTTAATCCTTCTATTTGCTCACCATTGGAATCAATAGACCCCTCCCATTCTCTAGCACCAATAACAAGCTCACTATCCACAAAAGTAGTCGGAGCACCAAAAACACCAAAGTCATTAGCTTCTTTGCTAACACTATTTACCTTAGCTAAATACTCATTAGTGTCTAAACAATTAGAAAACTGCTCTGTGTCCAAACCTAAATCTTTAGCTATAGTATACAAATCTTGTTCATATAAATTACTATTATTTAACATAGTAAATACCTCTTCTCTAAAATCTAAATACTTATCTTGATCATTAGCACAATATAATGCCTGATTAGCTTCACTGCTTAAACCATTATTACTAACAGAAAAGGGCCTAAAAGCCAACACGACTTCATCACTATAATCAGCTACAAGCTTATCTAAGCTCTCCTTATACTGAGCACTAAAGGTATTACTATAGTCTTCATAAACAACAATTTCTAAATCTGCATCTAAATTACCAAGATAAATGTCACTATCATCAATAGCTCTAAGACTTGGTGCTTTATAGCTTTGTGCTTTAATAATATTTTCTTGATTATTAGCTTTAAGTTCATCAAGATTTTCTGTTTCCACATTACTAATGTTTTTACTATTATTACTACTATAGACTAAAAATACTATAACTAAGATAGCGATAATAAGTATAGAGATAACTAATAATTTAGCTTGTCTTTTGTTTAATTTATTCATAATCTTAAGCAGATAAATCAAGTTTTTTATTTTCTTGACTTAGACTGTTAAATAATATATTAGAAATATTTAATAATTGTTTTTCCTCAAAACGAGCAGACATTAACTGTACTCCAAAAGGTAAATTAGAAACAAATTTAGAAGGAATAGAAATTGAACAAATCCCAGCTAATGAAGGTGCACTAAGAAACTGATCTTCTAAGTACATATCTAAGGGCTTAGTTTTTTCACCTATCTTAAAAGCTGATGTTGGGGCGGTAGGGGCTAAGATAGCATCAACTTTTTTAAAAGCAGCCTCAAACTCCCTGCTAATCATAGTTCTAAACTTCTGTGCTTTTACATAATAATCATCATAATAACCTGAACTCAAAACATATGTCCCTAACATAATTCTGCGCTTGGCCTCAGCACCAAAACCACGACCACGAGATTCTAAATAATGCTGTTTAATATTTTTAGCTTCCCTATAATTAAAACCAAACCTAACACCATCAAATTTAGCTAAATTAGAACTTAGCTCTGCGGGAGTAATAATATAATATACTGAAATAGCAAACTCTGTGGCTGGCAATGACATTTCAATAAACTCAGCTCCTAATTCTTCTAAGCACTCTTTAGCTAATAAAACAGAGTCCTTAGCTTCTTTAGATAAAGTCTTAGGAAAATATTCTTTTATCCAGCCAATCTTTTTTCCCTTTAGAGGTTTATCAATATTACTTAAATAATCATCTAATTCCTTATCACTACTACTACTATCATGTTTATCATTTCCAGCAATAACAGCCAAAACCATAGCAGTATCTACTACAGTTTTAGTTATAGGACCAATTACATCAGTAGATGAGGTCATAGCCATTAGGCCATAACGTGAAACACGGCCATAGCTAGGCTTTAAACCCACTACATTACAAAAGCTAGCTGGTTGTCGCACAGAGCCCCCTGTGTCTGTTCCTAAAGCAAATAAACACATGTCAGCTATCACCGCTACAGCTGAACCCCCAGAAGAACCTCCTGGCACCCTCTCTTTATCCCAAGGATTTTTAACGACTCCAAAGGCACTATTTTCAGTGGAAGAACCATGAGCAAATTCATCTAAATTAGTTTTCCCCAAAAGTATTGCTCCGGCTTTTTCTAGTTTAGAAATAACGGTAGCATTATATGGAGCTATGTAATTTTCAATAATCATAGAAGCAGCCGTAGTCTTTACCCCTTTAGTTAACAAGTTGTCTTTAGATAAATAAGGTATACCTAAAAGCTTAGTACTTTCACCCTTAGCAATACGTTTATCTGCTTCTTTAGCTTGCAAAAGAGCTAAATCAGAGGAAACGGTAATACAAGCGTTTAACTCAGGATTTAGTTTTTTAATTTGCGCTAAACAAGCCTTAGTTAAATCCAAAGCGCTTATCTCTTTATTATCTAATAATCTTCTAGCTTCTGCTATTGTTAGTTTATTTAAGTTTTTCATTATTTTAAGATTCTTTTTACTTTAATTTGTTTATCACTGGCACTATAGTGAGGACTAGATTTTAAAAGCTCTAGCTGCTCTTCTTTACTTAAATCTAAAACTTCGTCTTCTCTATAGACGTTATGTAATCCACTAATTTGCTCAGTAGCTAAATAATTATGTAAGTCAGCTTTTTTTAATTTATCAACATAAGAAACTATAGCACTAAGATCTTCTTGGTATTTCTCTATTTCCTTGGCGCTAAGCTTTAAACTAGCTAAATCAGCAATATGTTCAACTGTATCTTTACTTATTTTCATAATTATATAAATTACTTAATCAAATCTAAAAACTCCTCTTCATTTATTATATTTATCCCTAAACTCCTAGCCTTATCATATTTAGAACCAGGGTCAGAGCCAGCTAACAAATAACTAGTATTTTTGCTAACAGAACTACTTATCTTAGCTCCTAGTTCTTTAAGTTTATCTTTAGCCTCAGCTCTTGTCAAACTATTAAGTGCTCCTGTTAAAACAAAAGTTTCTCCCTTTAACTTCAAATTTTGCTTATTTATATCCTTAGTTTTTAATTTAAAGCCTAACTGAGATAAGTTCTTAATTAACTCAATATTTTTCTCATTATGAAAAAACTTATACAAACTCTCTGCCACCTTAGGGCCAAAATCTGATAATTTCTGCCAATCTTCTAGACTATAGTTTTGAAAAAAACTTAGCATATTTAAAATATCAACATAGTCTTCATTTTTAGCTTTACCATAATAGGTATATTCATCAGCTAAAATTTGTGCAGATTCTTCACCAATATGTCTAATACCTAAAGCATAGATAAAACGATACAAGTCTCTAGTTTTACTCTCTGCTATAGCTGAGATTAAATTAGAAGCAGACTTATCAGCAAAACGCTCCAGCGCTTCTAAATCACCAACACTAAGTTCATATAAATCACTAATATCTTTAATCAGAGCTTCTTGCATTAGTTTCTCTACCACCTTTTCCCCTAAACCATCTATATTCATAGCTCCCTTAGAAACAAAATGACTTAAGGCTTTAAACTTCACAGCAAAACAATTATTATTACTGCATCTATAGGCTACCTCTCCTTCTTTTCTTTCTACCTTAGAACCACACTGGGGACAGACACTTGGGGCTGTAATTTTCTGTTCTTCACCAGTACGTAATTTTTCCATTACCTTAACTACCTTAGGGATAACATCTCCAGCTCTTTCAATAATAATAGTGTCATTAATCTTTAAACCTAATCTCTTAATTTCATCCATATTATGAAGCGTAGCTCTAGAAATTACAGCTCCGCCAACTTTTACAGCTTCCAGTACTGCAGTAGGAGTTAAGGTGCCAGTTCTACCAATTTGCCAAATTACATCTAGGACTTTAGTAGTGACTTGTTCTGCTGGGAATTTATAGGCCATCATAAATCTAGGCGCTTTACCAACTACACCTAAAATCTTCCACAAGCTTAAATCATTAACTTTCACTACTGTACCATCAATAATAAAAGCTAAACTATTTCTATTTTTCTCTACATAGCTTTGAAATTCTTCTACTTCTCTCAAGTTTGAACAAATCCTATTTTCTTTCAGTGTTTTAAAACCTAAGAGTCCTAATAACTTATCCTCTCTAACTCTAGTCTTACAAACTTTTTTTAAATTCTCATTAACACTAAGGCCATAGACATAGAAATCCATTTTCCTAGAATTTGCTACTTTAGGATCTAGCTGTCTAATTGAACCTGCCACAGCATTTCTGGGATTAGCTAAAACTGCTTTACCCTCTTCTTTATACTTCTTATTTAAACTTTCAAAAACAGCTTTAGCCATCACCGCTTCACCTCTAATTTCAATACTGTCTTCATATATATATTTTTCTATCTCTTTTTTCTCTTTTTCATCAAAGCCTAAATCTTGATATTCTTTATCACTTATCCTTCTCAGTTCTAAAGGAATGCTGTTAATAGTTTTAACATTAGAGCTAACATCTTCCCCTACCTTACCATCACCTCTAGTAGCACCTCTAAAAAACTTAGAGTTTTTATATGTTATAGCTATAGCTAAACCATCTAACTTAAGTTCACAATAATATTCAAAATTATTTATAGTTTTAGCAGTATTTTCTTGATACACCTTTACATTCCTCTCCTGCCAATCTTTAATATCAGATTCTGAGAAAGCATCAAAGAGTGATAGCATTCTTTCACTATGACTAACCTTTTTAAACTTATCCAATGGCTTACCCGCTATTCTTTGGGTTGGAGAATCAGCGGTGATAAGGTCTGGATAAACTTGCTCTAATTTATATAGTTCATTTTTTAAACTATCAAGAGCACCTTCACTAATTTCTTCTTTATCTAAAACATGATAAAGGTAGCGATGATATTTAATTTCACCTTTAAGCTTCTTTATTCTTTTTTTAGCTTCAGCTTTATTCATATCTATATTTATAATTAAATACAATATATATCCATATTAAATATACACCATACACCCTAATATTCTTTAATTATATCATAAATAAGGGTATAAAAAAACTGCCCTCTAAATAGAGAGCAGTCTTTTAAAATCAAATATTATTCAGTAGGAGTAGCAGGAACTTCTCCTTCAGGAGCTTGTTGTGCACCTTGGTTTAAGAAGTTAACCACTTGTTCTAAAGTCTGAGAATTTTGACTAACAGCCTGTTCTAAAGCAGTAGTCCTTCGAGCTACGTTTGATAATTGTAGTTGAAAAGAGATAAATAGCATAACTAATATACCTACTACTATACCAACTACTAGCATGAATGTTTGTTCTTTTTTCATAGACTTAAAAATAATTAATTATTTATAACTAAAATAATTATAACACAAGATTAGATATTTAGACAAGCAAGTGTAATCAACTATTCACACTAAAACAAAAAAGCATTGACAAAATAATAATTAAATGCTGTAATATATAGATATGTTCTTTTATAATAAAATCAATCTAAATGTATAAACCAAAAAAAATATAGAAATCATGAAAACTAAAAGAAACCTGTTTGCATTAACAACAGCAATAATTGCCTTTATTTTAATGGCAGTTAGCTGTGAGAAAGAACCGCTTTATGAGCCTCTTCAAATAGAGACTAAAGCAGTAACCGAAATTACTAAATTCTCTGCTTTAGCTAATGGAGTCATTACCAATAAAGGAAGTGAAACTATCCTAGCTAAAGGAATCTGTTATTCAGCTACCAATCAATCACCGGATTTAGAATCCAATCATTTGGAAGCGATAAACGATGACTTAGAATTCTCTATTATTTTAGAAGATTTAGACCCCAACACTAAATACTATGTGCGGGCCTATGCTACTAATGAACTTAAGACTATCTATGGTCAAAGTGTTAATTTCACTACCACAGAAGATCCTCTTCAAGTTGAGACAGGAGAGATTACTGAAATTACCGCCTTCTCTGCTTTAAGTAATGGACTTATTAGCAATGAAGGAAGTGAAACTATCCTAGCTAAAGGAATTTGTTATTCAGCTACCAATCAATCACCGGATTTAGAATCCAATCATTTGGAAGCGATAAACGATGACTTAGAATTCTCTATTCTTTTAGAAGATTTAGACCCCAACACTAAATACTATGTGCGGGCCTATGCTACTAACGATTCTGAAACCGTCTATGGTCAAAGTGTTAACTTCACTACTGAATATGAAACTATCACTGATGTAGAAGGTAATGAGTATCGAATCATTCAGATTGGTGACCAAGTTTGGACCATAGATAATCTGCAAGTAACCCACTTTAATGATGGTACGCCCATCCAAAATTGGACTGAAGATCATTATTGGTATTCTGAGCAGAATCCACCAGAGGAACCAGCTTACTCATGGTATGACAATGACTATGAAAAGTATGGTAAAATCTATGGCGCCTTATATAACTTCCATGTCGCTTCTGACCCTAGAATCGCTCCAGAAGGTTGGCGAGTACCGACCTATGAAGACGCTCAAAAATTAGGAGCATACCTTGGAGGAGGTATGGTAGCCGGTGGTAAAATGAAACTTCCTGGTACTGAATTTTGGTCAGCCCCTAATACTGGTGCTACCAATTCTTCCGGATTCTCTGCTAAAGGAGGTGGTTTCAGAAATAACGTTGGAGGTGCTGCTGGTCAATCTCATATGCTCAAAGAAGTGGGCATTTTCTGGACTCAAACCTATTGGATGGGCTGTGGAATGGTGCTAGGTTTTAAATATGATACTCCTTATTTTTATGCTGATGGAGGAAATGATATTTCAAGCGGATTAAGCATTAGGTTGATTAAGGAGTAAATGCCTATTTAAAAGGTAACAATAAAGCCAGTATAAAATACTGGCTTTTTTTATTTCTAGTTTAATGGTTATAAATTATATCTATACAATATTAATTCTATCAATCCATGAAAAAACAATATTTTCAGAAGAATTTATGTTTTAAGATTTTATGAAATCTATACCATTTTCAGTATTCTTCTTTCATATACTCTACCATAAATCCAACTAAAAGAATCTTGCTACTATATTGTATAAAACTAAACTCTGAGTATAGCTTTAACTCTGCTACAACACCTATACAATATCTACAATTCTAATACTATTATAATGTCGGTAATTCTTTAGGATTTACAGGCACTATAATATGTCCACCACCACCTCCACCATCATCACCAGAATCATCTCCTCCACAAGCTGGAGGTGATGAAGCACCAGTTAAAGTAAAATAAGCAGTTACATCTATATCACTAGTTACATAAACATCTTTTCTAGAAGCTGGATTACCATCCACAGTCTGAATCGCATAGCCATCACTCCAACAATCAAAAACATAGTCACTATTAAGCACCCCTGGCTCAGCTGTTACCTCTGTACCATCACCACCTTCGACTACTGTCTGTGGGTTTGTACCTGTTATTGCACCAACACCATAATTATATCCATCATATGTTACCGCATCATATGTTAAAGTATAAGATTGTTGTAGCGCAAAATTAGCAGTTACACTTATATCACTGGTTACATTAGTATCGGTTCTAAATTCTGTAGAGACATTATCACTCCAACCTGTAAATGCATAACCTGTTTGTGTAAAAGCTGAAACCGTATCTCCATCACTACCTTCGGACACTGTCTGTGGGTTCGGACCCTCAACTGTACCACCTGTAGTTGAACTATATGTTAAAGTATAAGAAGGGATCGTTGGGATCATAATTCTTATATGACTAGGATGATATAACTTAAATTCCTGCCATTCAGTAGCAGTTTTAAGAGGAATAAAAGTATCTTGGGTTGAAGAATCAGAAATGTTACTCACTGAATAGATTTGATAATTAGTGCCATCATCACTATAAGCAACAACAGACATACCTGATACACTATGATTTATACGACAAACAGTATTACCAACACTTCTATCACAAACACTAGCTTTCGCAGAGTTTGTCTGAATAAAAAAACTCACTAGAAATACTGCTAGTATTATTAAAGATGATGATAAGAATTTCTTTTTGTTAAACATATATTTAAAGTTAAATTAAAAATCTATCCACTCAAAGGGAGTTACTGGTTTAGAAAAATCAGTAACGTTACTAGGGAAATATGCATACCTATTTACTTCCATACCTAAACGAATTTCCTCAGCTCTAAGTAAGTCTCTAAATGATGAGCCATAATAATTAAATAATAATACTTCTGATTCACTAAAACTGATATAGGCTGGCTGATCACCTTGACGGAAAGTTACTAACACTTGGGTTTTATCTTCTTGATCCTCAACAAAATCATATCTAAGTACACCGACTACAAGTCCTAAATTATCTAAGACACGAGCAGAGAAATGGGCATAATCATAGGTTGACCCCCCTTTATCATTTAAAAACTCTTCAGGGCTTTTAGCGTATAATTCTTGACTATTAGAATTAAAAGTAAAGTACTGATTTAAGAGAGCAACTAATTTAATTGGACTATTAATTTCATCAAGTACTTCAGCATAGCTATCTCCTATCTCCTTAGTATCTGAATCACTGTTTGCTTCAATGAGCTCTATAACTGAAGATAAACTCTCTAAAGAAACATCTTCTTCATTATTAGCTACATCTCTTTCAATATCAACTATATCTTCACTTCCCTCTTCAACTTCTTTTTGATTAACTAATAATAGAATAGTAACAGCTACTAAAAAAATAAGTATTGTTAATAAAATGATTTTCTTTTTTTCACTCATTTGCATATCTCTTATTATTAATTATTAATTATTTTTTAAACTATTAAGTTGTATTTTTAGTATTTCAAGTTCTGTTTCTAAATCATTAATTTTTTCTTGTTGTGTTTTCATTCCTGCAGTTAAAACAGCAGTTAAGTTAGCATACTGTACAGACTTCATACCACTTGCCTCATCAGCTCTAACTAACTCAGGTAATACTTGCTCTATTTCTTGAGCTATAAAACCTTGTGAAGCAGTACCATCTTCTTTCCAAGTAAAAGATACCGGGTTTAACTTATCAATCACAGCCAAGCTCTCACTACCTAAAGAAACAATATTATCTTTTAATCTTTTATCTGAATTGTAATAAAAGGCATCAGCTGTTACATCTCCAGGGAAAGTACTATCTCCAGCAGTATTTACAAGTGAAGCCTCATGTCTTCCAGTCCAACCACTAGACATATTATCAGGAGAAGAAACTATCTTTACACCACTCTCACCACCTAACCATAGTGTTTCACCAGTAATATTTCCATTCATTGTGGACCACATTTCCCCTGCCCCTATACCAAGCTCTGTTCCTAATGAACCTATCATCCTAGTTTTAAGATAAGCACCTGAGTCAAGAGTTAAAGAAGAAGCAGTAAAAGTATCACTGGCATCACTTCTCAAAAAACGATAAGCATGCAAACCATCTACATAATCTGCATCAAGGCCTGAGCCTGAACCTTCAGAAACGTTAAGAGTAACTGTCCCTGATGTACCGCCACCTGTGAGCTGATTACCAGCGGTAACCCCAGTAATAAGGTAACTATCCAAAGATGTATGAAGATCGGCGGCAACTTGAGCAGGAGTTGATGGACGAATATAATTATTACTAACAGTATCAATTTGAGTCATGATATAGTTTACACTACCGTTCGTGTTATCATATTCAGATTTAAATAATCTAGCATTAATATCCCCAGAACTATTTCTGGCTGCAATAGTGCTTGGTGTAGAAGCCGAGGTAGCGCTAAATCCATCCAGTGTCCCCGTATTTGTCACATTACAAGTCGAACCATCACATGTCGTATCACCAATAACAGAAGAATCAACATAACTTTTGGTAGTAGCATGATTACTGTCAGTAGGAGTTGCTACTATTAAAGGGCTAGTAAATCTTCCTGTTCCATTTACATCTAATCTATAAACTGGATCATTATTATTTATACCAACGCTTCCTGTTCCTCCCTCAAAAGTCATAATATCTATTCCTGCGGTATCATCTCTAAATCTTAAATCTCCTCCATTAATTGGCCAAAAATGCCACTCTCTTGGAATAGTTGTATTAATTAATGAAATTGTCGGATAACCACCAATAGTACTCTCCCCAGAAATTGTTAATTTTTCAAAAGGACTAGCCGTCCCAATCCCCACATTATCTGTTCCTGGATCGAAAATAATATCTTTAGCTAAAGCCTTAGAGACAGCAAAGAAAGAAACCATTAAGACTGCTATTGAAAAAACTATAATTATTTTTTTATACCTTGACATACGTCTTTTATTATTTATACAAATATATACTAATTATTTAAATATTCTTGTTAAATATAAAAAATTATTACATTACTATCTTAATAATATTATATCACTTAATAAAAATAACTGCAACAAAATAACTATTTTTTCAATATCAGATAATTCAAACGATTGAGATGAAACAGCCAAGGAGAAAAATTATTATCCCTACTCTTTAAATCTAAGCGCCAATACAAATCACTAACAGGCTTTTTAAGTCTAAAAAACTTAGCAAACTCAATACTATTCCAATTAAAATTATCAAATGATAAATACAGGGTGCCATAATCATCTATATTATTAGCGTACCCTTTTTCAAACACAGACAAACCCATATCTTTTACAATAGCATTTTTAGCTACATAGTCATCTTTATTTAAAATATCAACAGAGACCACAGAATAATTATGACTATTATCAAAACCATTATCTTGAAACTGCCAGATATCTAAAGAGTTGTTAATATTATTATCAAAAGTTAAATATACTTTATCACTATCATTTGCAGCTAGATAGCAATGATTAAAATTGTTATACAAATTACTGTTACTATAGATATCATAAGTAAAATCAAGCGAACCCTGGATATACTTAGAGCCATTTTGCCATAGTTTAATAAACTTAGGTTTTCCCTTATCTAAACCACATATATACCAAGTACTATCACTACCGCTACCGCTTTGAAGTATTTGAGGCATGAAACCCTTGTTGGCAACTCTTAAACCAAACATATCTGAGATATCTATTATCTCATCAGCAAGTACTTGAAAAGCTTGTCCGTTATAGCCTGCATAAAGGATAAGGAAATTATCATCACTACCACCAAAACCAATTCTTCCTCCCTGTCTTTGATATTTAGAATTAATTTTAAACTTTGAAGTTTGAGAAATAATACTTTCAAAATCACTACCATTAAAAGAATAAACTAAACCATATTCATCCTCACCTTGAGGCAATACTACCCCTAACAAAAACTTGCTATCTAGCGCCCCTACTGTTAGTGATAGAATCTTTTCATTTCTTATTTCAGCCGGAAGCTCTATCTCTCTATTATTATAATAAAGACTTTCATTTATTACCTTCAAACAATTATTAGTATCATCTATACAAGCTTCCATGCCATAATCTAAAATACGAACATCTTTTTTAAAATTACAGTCTTCCCCGCTTTTACCGCAAGAACCTAACTTAGAAAAATCATATAAAGGTTTGAAAGTTAAAGCTGTACTAATATCATCTAAATACATATTAGTTTTTTCTAGATTTAAATAAACATCACTAGAAAAACCATCACCAAAACTATTTACAAAAGCACTGCTAAAATCAATACTTTCTTCTTGAGTTTCTTCGTTGCTAACATCATTATTATGCTCAACAATAACATCTTCTTTATTAATATTATCACTTTCATCATCTTCCTCTTCACTATAATATTCATTGTCATCAACTTTATCCTTTTCATTCTTTGAGAGAAAATTGTCTATACTTTGTCCTGTATTATTATCACTGCTAGAACTACTGCCATTTGAAATAGATCCTTTGTTAACATCTTGAACTATGTGTGAACCTGAATATAACATTATAATTAAAAGAATAATAAGCACGGCCAAAATAGATAGAAAAATCTCCAGTTTATAATTATATATATATTTCTTTAGAAAACTTAATTTTTTCATAATATATCTTTTAAAATATTATTCTCTTACAAATTCTTTTTTCTCTTTATTTATATTAAAATAGATTCTAGACTAACCTATTAATAGTATTTTTTTAAAATATATTAATTAATTCTTTTATATTATATCATTTGAGTTAAAATAATGCCATTATTTTAAACGGTCTTCTTTTAACAAAATTTTGAGAATTCGCTTTAAAATATGGTGTAAGTGTGCAAAGAAAATTAGGTTTTATTTTAGATAAAATTCATATTGATTCAGCTAAACTATATAAGAGCGTAAAAAAGCACCAGGGTTATTCACGCTTTACTAAAGAGTCAAAGAAATTTAACGCCAAATGACGTCTTTATTATGATCATAGAATTATTAAGTAAAGCAGAGTTAATATTATATAATAAAAGATTAAAATATCCTTTAGCTATAGCAGAGAAGGATTATTTTTTAGCATTAGTTTAAAGATAATCTTTAATTCTAAATTAAGTAATAAATTAATTTTTAAAGGAGGAACAGCTCTACATCATGTTTACCTTCCCCAATTAAGATTTTCTGAAGATTTAGATTTTTTTAAGTATATTATCTAACTTAAAATTACCCTTTTTATTTACTGTATATTTTTTTATACTTATACTATAATATAAATAGGATAGTTGGTTTTTAATCTAGTCCACCTCTCGACGATGTGGATATCCACAAGGAGATTGTCCCCAAAAAAACTTCATTTACTAAAATGGAGTTTTTTTGTTAGTTAAACCATTAACCTCTAATATAATAATTATATAAAAAAACAGACGCATATTATATTTATGCGCCTGTTTTAAACTATCTGTATCTTACTCAACTATTAACTATGCATGCTATTCAACAATCATTGTACCAACTTCCCCTCTACCTTCGTGTCCAGGAACATCACAGTAGAATTCATATTCTCCTGGTCCTGGAGTTTGGAAAGTAATAGCTCTAGTTTCCATTGGAGCAATACCTACGGCTACAGAACTTAAAGCGTCATCTTTAAACTTAAAGATATGAGTATTGTCATCAGTTGAAGTTACTGACATAGTAACAGCACTGTTAGCAGGCATTCTTACCTCAGCTGGACTGAAACCTGCAGCACTTATACCAAGTTTAACAGTTTCCTCAGGAAGAGATTCTTCTTCAACTGGCGCTGTTTGTTGTGGAGCATCAGGTGATCCTGGTTCTACATCGTTTCTAGCATCTTCTCCTTCTGGAGTAATAACTCTGTTATCTTCGGTAACTAGATTACCACCTTCAACTTGCGGTCTAGCATTTTCAATCTCTTCAGCAATTTCTTCACGATCAGCTATTTCTTGTTCCGTAGCTTCTTCATCTAAAATAGGTTCATCTATATCACCAGTCTCATTGGCTGGAGCATTTTTCTCACTATCAGGAGTATTAGTATCTTCTTTTTGTGTTAAAGCCAAAACAGCTAAAATGATTATCAAGATTGCAATAATAGCAATGATAATTACTGTTAGGGCTTTATTCTTGCCTTTCGGCTGCATGTCATTAGCCATAATTTTTAATTATTTAAGTTCTTAAATTGTTTAGTTTCAATTTTAAGAACTTAAAACTTATTAATATGTAAATTATTTAATTATTAAACCAGCTTCTTGACTTTGATCTTCAGCTATAGTTGGCCAAGACTTCCAGTCAAAACGTTTACCAATTAACCTATAGGAAACAGCTACCTTCTTATCACTCCTTAACACTATACTATCATTAATAATCTCATAGTATACATCAGCTAAGGAACCATATGGTGTCATAAAGACATCTACATTATCTTCATTGAAATCAACTGTCTTATACCACAACCATAACTCTGTTCCTTCCTTTTGTTTTTTAAAGTCAATCACCTTCTCATATTCACCTTTGCTACTATTATAGCTGTTTATCTTAGTTTTGCCAATATATTCCTCTTTAACACCACCAACCACCGAAGCAGCATATGATGAATACAAGATATTATTAATATCATACAATGGGTCAATAGTATTAACGGTTAATTTATTTACCGCCAATATATTATTACCACCCATATTAAGATCTCCAGTAATTTCAGGATTGTTTAATACTGAGTCTACATAACTCTTAGTGGTGGCATGAGTATCAGCTGTAGGTGTTCCTACTATCAGAGTGTTAGTAAATCTACCTGTGCCATCTACGTCTAGTTTATATGCTGGCGCATTGGTAGCTATACCGACGTTGCCGCCTGATTTCAAAGTCATTCTAGATATATACGAACCCGCAAGTGAAGGACCTTCATAAAAATCCAGTAATCCACTAGTTTGTCCTCTATCTGATATAGTCCAGCGAACATTACTATCACTTCGTGAATCATATCCAAACATAATCTCGCTTGGAGTATTAGCACCAGAGGCGTGAAGATGAATTTCTGCTCTGCTAGAAGTCCTTATCCCATGGCCCACACTAATAATCCCAGATCCTGTTCCATTAATCAAAAGATTACCTCCACTGCCAATATTTAACTTTGCTCCTGGCACAGTCGTCCCAATCCCCACATTACCACTAGTATCAATAGTCATTCTGGTGGTACTGCTAGTTATGAAGTCTAGATTATAGGCATCATTGGTACCTAGTGTAGCAGTAGCGCCAAAAGAATTACCTCCTTGGAGAAAAGTAGATCCTGATCCACCAGTGATAGGAGCAAAGTTTTCATTCACATACTTCAGAGGCACTAGCTCTGTATCTGCCGTAGGTACTTTATATGAACCATCTAAATTGCTCATCTTAACTCCGCCAATAACATGTAGTTTAGATTGGGGAGTAGAAGTAGAGATACCAACATTGCTAGTTGGATTAATATAAAAGATTGGACTAGTGCTTTGTTTAACATTACCATCTGAAGCTACAGAATCATTGGCTAGTTTTAAAGATACTCCTTCACAAATACCACCTTCTAAACTAAAACCATCTTCACATTGAGTACAAGTATCAGTACATTGATTATAAGAAGTACAGTTAGCTGGTAGAGGATCGTTGGCTACACAAGAAGTACCACACGCAGTGTAACCTGAAATACAATTTAAATTCCAAGTACATGAACTACAACTAAAATCATAAGTACCGTTTGAAGGGTCTGGGTCTTTAGTTGGGGTAGCACTCCAAAGCGTACAAGCATTAGCATTATCACCACACCAATGCTTACTTTCATACTCCATACAATAAGTTCCTTCTTTTTGAGTGTCCATTTCACAACCCCAAGGATCTGAATATTGAACAGCCATAACTGCAGTACCAACAAAAAACTTAACCACTAAACCAATTACCACAAAAAATATTATTAAACGTAGTGTTTTTTTATTATACATACACTTTACTTAGTTTTTAAATACACTTATTCTTAGTTAAAAATCAAACTTATTATAACTATCTTTTATTAAATAATAACATACTTAAAAGATATCGTCTATAAAATATAAATTTAAAATATAAAAAAATATAAAAAAATTAATTACTTACCCTGAAACATAAACACACCTTCCTTCATGTTCAATATAATTTTCTGGACAAGATAAATTCCATTGACAACTATTGCAATCAAAAATATAGGTACCTATTTCAGGTGTAAAAGGTTTAGCTGGTGCAGTATACCAAGGTACACAATTATTACCATTATTACCACACCAATGTTTTTTTTCAAAAGCCATACAATGAATTCCATTTCTTTGAAGATTTGTTGCACAACCCAAAGGAGACGTCTTAATCATAACTTCTTCATCTTCTCTATTTTCTTCCACTCTATCTTCTTGTTCCTCTTTAATGATTCCATCTTTTTCCTTATCTTTAATTTCTTCTATAATTTCTTCTATAATTTTTTCCCTAAATTCAACTATTTCTTTATCATCACTTTTATTTAAACTTTCTCCTTGATTTTCATTTTTTTCTATAATCTTTAATTCACCATCAGCACTCATACAAAGCAAATCATTCTCTTGAAAAGACATTTTGTTAAAGTATTCAATCTTTCCTGTTACTTCTGTATCATTTTTAAATTCATCATTTTTTTTACAAATAAATTGTACATTAATATTTATATAATACAAAAAAATTAAATTGATAATAAAAAAAAGAATAAAAATAATAATCATCAACTTAAAGATAATACTATTTTTATTTTTTGAAATTATATCTCTTAAATTATTAAAAAAAGATTTATTTTTTACTTGTTTTTTCGACATATATAAAATTAAAACAATACAAATAAATTAAATAAGCAATAAAACAATAAACATTTATAATCACTTTCATAATCTACTTAAATAATTATTTTTTGCTTCCATTTACCACTTCCCTAAATTAAGAAGATGAACAACAAGCAAAAGCTCTAGTTTCAAAACACTCGTCTATACCACTAGAAAAAGTAGTACCAGAAATCACCCAAACTGCTCCATAAAAACCAGCACTAGAACTTTTCCAACCAGTACAGTCATTAACATTAGCTTTATAACCTGGAGGACCTGAGTTAAGCCAAAAAGTTACAGGCCCAGCTGGAAAAGAGCTTATCAAACCTAAATTTATAGTATTATATATTTCCTGAGTACTACAAACATGACTATCCGCATATTCATTACTACATAAAGTATTAGCCGATTCATAACCACCTTGATTTCCATTGTATGTACTAGGTGTTAATCCTACAAAAGTAGCAGAACTACCACCTGCAGTAGAAACAAAATTCTCATCTACATAATATTTAGGTACTAATTCTGTATCTGCAATAGGTACTCTATATGAACCATCTAGATTACTCATCTTAGCTGCACCGATAACGTGTAATTTAGATTGTGGGGTGGTGGTGGCTATACCGACGTTGCCAGTAGAAACTATTCCACCCGAAGATAAGTCAGTTCCATATATTAAGTTTCCTATTGATAATTGATTATCTCCACTAGGAACTGGTAATTCTAATTGTTTTCCTATTAATATGTTATTACTTGCACCAGTTGCTGTATTTTGACCAACCCCATGACCAATATATGTATTATAGTCAGCATTGGTTATTTTTAAAGGAACACTACCTGTATAAGCTCCTATAAGGTTATTATAGTTTCCACCAAATTGTTTTCCTGCCTCATAACCAAAAGCATTTGAATAAAATATATCAACGTCTACTGAATTTAAAGTATCTGTACCAATAGCATTGGAATAATCTAGCCTACTTCCACTAGTCTGTCTCGCAGCATTTGAGCCTATTACTATATTATCATTTGAAGCACCACTTGCATTAAATAATGTAGCATATCCTATAGCTATATTACTACTACCTGTATTTAAAGTAACACCGGCACTATACCCAATACCTACGTTATCACTACCAGAAGTAACATCTCTCAAAGCAGAAGGACCAAAAGCTACAGTAGAATGACCTGAAATAAGACTACTTAAAGCCCTTGAACCAAAAGAAGTTCTATACAAACCAGAATACATCATCAAAACATTATCTTTATAAAAAGAAGCAGCAGTATCATCTCTCTTACGATATATTATGTTATCGTCATCTTGAAAATAACCTGTATCTGTAAAAGTTGTATCAACATTATTAGAGAGCCTGTAAATTTCTTTACAATCAGTGTGATAATTAGAACCTCTAAATATCACTCTACCTATAACATTAGGATTGTCAGATGTTGGAATATTACTTAAATTAACTGCATTTTCACCTGCAGCTAAAGTAATATTTAAGTAATCTGCATAATCACCAAAAATTGTGTCTCCTTCTGCTGTATAATAAACTACATTATAATAATAAGTATCTCCAGATATTAGAGTTCCACCAGTGGTTCCAGTTAATGTTATATTTTGTAATTCTGTTGTTGTTGGTGGTTTAACAGATTCAAAATTTATATTACCTGCAATATTAACAGTCTTTTCTTGATTACCACCTGTTTTACCTAACTGAACATTACCATAAACATCTAGTGCCCTTACTGGACTAGTCGTCCCAATCCCCACATTACCACTAGTATCAATAGTCATTCTAGTAGTACTACTAGTTATGAAGTCTAGATTATAAGCATCCTTAGTACCCAGTGTAGCTATGGTGCCAAAAGAGTTACCTCCTTGGAGAAAAGCAGAACCAGAGCCTCCAGTAATAGGAGCAAAGTTTTCATTCACATACTTCAAAGGCACTAGCTCTGTATCTGCCGTAGGCACTCTATATGAACCATCTAAATTACTCATCTTGACTCCACCAATAACATGTAGTTTAGATTGTGGGGTGGAGGTAGAGATACCAACATTGCCAATTGGATTAATATAGAAAATTGGATTACTGCTTTGTATAATATTACCACCTGAGGCTACTGAATCATTAGCTAGCTTTAAAGACACTCCTTCACAAACTCCACTTACTAATGTATACCCAGCTGTACAGCTAGTACAAGTATCAGTACATTGATCATAAGAAGTACAGTTGGCTGGTAGAGGATCATTGGCTACACAAGAAGTACCACACTTAGTATAACCACTAGCACAGCTTAAGACACAATCATTTGTATTACAGCTAAAAGAATAAGTACCATTAGCTGGATCTGTAGGGCAAGCGGTTGTAGACTCTACCACACAATCATTTGTATTGCTATCTGCCCAAGATTTTGAGTCAGCCCAATTACAAAACAAACCATCTTTCATACAGTTTGTTTTACAACCTCTAGCTGAAGTATCCCAAGAATCATCACAACTTTGAGCATTAGCTTTAGAATCTGTTATTAGAAAACTAATTAGCAATAGAAATAGTACGCTAAATATTTTTAATGTTTTGGAAATTTTAAACATTTTATTTTTTATATAAATTTATATTTTTATTATAACATTACTTGCAACACATAAAAGGAGCAGCTACATCACACCAAGATAAAGCACCAAAACCATCATCACCAGCTGCCAATTTTATCCATACCTTACCATAATCTCCATGAGAAAGACTCTCCCAACCCTGACAATCATTAGCGTTAGCAGTGTAACCTGGGGCTCCTCCAGACATCCAAGCTGTAGTAACAGGAATAGATGGACTACTACCACTATTTACAGTATACAAAACCTCTTGAGTTGTACAAATATGTGAATCAGCATATTCATTTGAACAAATAGTATTAGCAGTAGTATAACCACCTTGATTTCCATTGTATGAATTAGGTGTTAATCCTACGAAAGTAGCTGAAGCACCACCTATAATAGAAGCAAAGTTATCATCAACATACTTTCTAGGTACTAACTCTGTATCACCCACAGGCACCCTATATGAACCATCTAGATTACTCATCTTAGCTGCACCAATAACATGTAGTTTAGATTGTGGGGTGGTAGTGGCTATACCAACATTATTATTATGAATTGTTAACGCTTCTGCTCCATTTTCTAAAATACTAACTCTACCATCTGAAGCAGCCCTAGCAAGTCCTTCATTTGTATTATTTAAGTATAATGTTGCTCCTGTTTGGTCTATTAAAATATTGCCTCCTTCTACTTCTAATTTCTCACTTGGACTAGTAGTTCCAATACCGACCTTGCCTGCATGCTGTACATACAAAGAGCTAAAATTGTTACCTATTCCAATATCTCCTGAACCACTATACCACTTCATAAACCAATTACTCCCTACCCAATCATAAAACTTTAAATCTTCAGTTCCATCATTATCTTGACCCATATTCCATTTATTAACTCCATTTGTTTGCCAATTAAAAGAACTCTGAACATTTGTTCCAGTTCTATCAAAATTGATTGAATAAGCACCGTTACTGATGTTAGCCATTTTTAAATGCAAACCTGTTGTGTCTGTGGAAGAAGTAATTATATCCAACTTCGCCCCTGGACTTGCCGTCCCAATACCAACTTTACCACTAGCATCAATAGTCATTCTGGTAGTACTGCTAGTTATGAAGTCTAGATTATAAGCATCATTGGTACCTAGTGTAGCTGTAGTGCCAAAAAAGTTACCTCCTTGCAGAAAAGCAGAACCAGAGCCTCCAGTAATAGGAGCAAAGTTATCATCAACATACTTCCTAGGTACTAATTCTGTATCTGCAACTGGTACTCTATATGAGCCATCCAAATTACTCATCTTGACTCCACCAATAACATGAAGTTTAGATTGTGGGGTGGAGGTAGAGATACCAACATTACCAATTGGATTAATATAGAAAATTGGATTAGTGCTTTGTATAATATTACCACCTGAGCCCACTGAATCATTAGCTAGTTTTAAAGACACTCCTTCACAAACTCCACTTACAATCGTATATCCAGCTACACAGCTAGTACAAGTATCAGTACATTGGTCATAAGAAGTACAGTTGGCTGGTAAAGGATCATTGGCTACACAAGAGGTGCCACACTTAGTGTAACCGGTACTACAAGTTAAAACACAATCATTTGTATTACAGCTAAAAGCATAAGAACCATTACTTGGATCACTAGGACAAGGAGTTGTAGACTCTACCACACAGCTGTTTGTACTGCTATCTGCCCAAGACTTCCCTTCATCCCAAAAACAAAACAAACCATCTTTCATACAATCCGTCTTACAACCCCTGGTTGAAATAGTCCAAGAATCATCACAACTTTGAGCATTAGCTTTAGAGTCTGTTATTAGAAAACTAAGTAGCAATAAAAGTAGTACACCGGATAATTTAAATATTTTAGAAATTTTAAACATTTTATTTTTTATATAAACTTATCTTTTTATTATAACATTACATGCAACACATGAAAGGGACTGCATCACCACATTCATACAAAGATCCAAAACTATTATTAGTACCTAACTTTACCCAAACTTTTCCATAATCACCACTAGCTGTACTGTTCCAACCCTGACAATCGTTAGCATTAGCAGTGTATCCCGGAGGACCTGCGGATATCCAGGCCTTAGTACTTGTAGCTATAGCATCATCTCCTCCATTATTTATAGTGTATAATATCTCTTGAATTGTACAAATATGAGAATCAGTATATTCGCTGGCACAAATGTTATTAGCAATAATATAACCACCTTGATCTCCATTATATGAAGCAGCTGTTAATCCTACAAAAGAAGAGGAACCTTCAGAAACAATATCTGTCCAAGTAGCCTTACAGTCTTCTCCAATACAAATTCTATTTCCCTTTATGTCTCCTTCAACAGCTAAACTGGCTGTATAATTAGTGCCATAAGAAAAACCTGCACCATCAGCATAATTACCAATAAGTAGATTAGTGTTAGTAGTAGCGTCTTCTATCTTAATTGATTTATTATTTGTCATCTCAAAATCTCCATCTTCTAAAGTTAGTTTAGAGGAAGGTAAAGCAGTGCCAATACCCACTGCTTCATTTTGTATACCTCCACTACCATCAGCTTCAGAGTATATTGAAAGAATATTATTACCATCTAATTTCATGGTATAACCTTCAATTGTTCCGGCTGTTGGTGTAGCGGTAACTGCCATGTCAACAAAAGTACTAAAACCACTATCAGGAGCAAACTCAAAGTTACCAGCATTAATAGCAGTACCAAGCTCTAATTGATTATTAGTGTTGACCTTAAACATATTTACATATCCAGTACCACTACTATTCACTGCTGAGACCCAATTATCATTAGAGATAGTTAAAAGTGAACCCGGTGTATTTGTGCCAATACCAATATTACCAGTATTAGTTATAGTCATTCTTTCTAGGTCATTAGTTTTAAAGCCAACACCAAAGTCAGAAGTAGAACCAAAATATTCTTTAGCTGTAAGCACATTACCACCTAGCTCCCAATAGCCTGCACCTGAAGCAGGAGCAAAGTTATCATCAACATACTTTCTGGGTACCAGCTCTGTATCTGCCACTGGCACTCTATATGAACCATCTAAATTACTCATCTTAATTGCACCAATAACATGTAGCTTAGCTTGTGGAGTAGTAGTAGCAATACCAACATTACCGGTTGAGTGCTCTAAAAAGAGCCTAGTATTTCTAAGTGAGCCATCATCATTTTCTGATCTAAAAGCCAACCCATTATCAGAGCCTTGATTATACATACTCCACGCTTTATTGGCGCTAGTATTATCAATAAACCAAAGAGCTGGATCTGGAGCCTTAAGCTCCATACCTTGATTAGCTGTACCAGAAACAATAGAAAAGAGTCTGCTAGGATTATCAGTTCCAATACCAAATCTACCAGAATCAGTAAAGATAAAGAGATCACTAATATTCCAAAATCTTAAATCATTAGAAGTTCTATCATGATATAAACCCCAATGACTTCCAGAAACACTTTCTAATTGTAGTTCTGCGTTATCACCCGTATCTTTAAATATATTTAAAATACCAGTCATGGTGTCACCATCTGCATCTACAAAATCATCATCCAATAAATTCCACTCACTAGTACTTAAAGTATTATTATCAAGATCTTTATTATAATCCCCCGTTACAGCTAAAGCAGTATTACTTGAAACCAAAAATATAGCTATATTTAAAACTATAATTAAGGCAAAAAATAAAAAAAGCTTAAAGGATTTAATTCCTCCAGCTTTTGTATATAATAAAAACTTGGTTAATACTTGTAAAGCAGGTTTGCGCATAATAAATACGTAATTATTCTTATCTTTATTTTAGCACTTTTTTACTTTACATACAACAATTGTAACATTTACATACAACAATTAATATTTCTAAACTAATAATTAAGAAGCCATTTCCAAACAGCTTGTATTTTAATTTTTAAATCATCTACAATTATATCTTCCTCACTATCACTAGTTAAAAGAATACCTTCTTTAAGTTTAAAAGATTTTAGAGCCTGAATTAATCCCTGAATTTCTCTTTCTTTGTTTTCATGGTTTAGCTCATCAGAAACTTGTATAGCTTGAGTTATTTTTAAACCATCAAAAACAATAAAATTACATTCATGCTTTTTTTAAAATTAATTACATTTCTAATTATTTTAATATTATAATAGAATTACATCACGGCATTAATAGAAAAACAATAGAAAACTATCAATCTGATGTTTAAATACCTTAATTTAATCTTTTTTATTGTTAAATAGTGTAGTAAATCAAACAATTAATATATTTTATTAAGCAAATATAACATCTCTATAAATAATTGATAAAAAATAATTTATTCTTGACTAATATATTTAAATAATGTACACTGGAAGTATGAAATATTCGTACTTCAAGATAATATAATTATATGGATAATTTAACTGCTAAGCTATATAAATCAACTAAAACGGTTCTAAGCAACAAGGACTTAGCTTTGATTTGGGAAGAAAATAATAAAGATAAATTAAAAAATAAAATATCATATTACGTAAAAAAAGGGTTGTTAATTAGATTAACAAGAAATATATTTGCTAAAAATGATAAATTTGATATTAATGAATTAGCAACTAGTCTTTACTCTCCCTCATATATTAGTTTTGAAACTGTGCTTAGAGAAAATGGTGTAATTTTTCAATATTATGAAACAATTTTTGTGGCTTCTAAAATACCAAAGGCTGTAATAATAAAAAACCATAAAATTATCTTTAGAAAACTAAAAGATATTATTCTTTTTAATCCTACAGGTGTTTTAAATAAAGAAAATTATAGTATAGCAACACTTGAAAGAGCTTTTCTAGATATGATATACCTATTCCCTAATTACTATTTTGATAATCTCGAACCAATTAATTGGCAAAAATGCGAAGACTTAGTAGAAATATATAATAATAATCAATTAAAAAAAAGATTACAAAAATATCGCAAATATTATGATAAATAAAGAAAAACATCAACTAATAATGGGTCAGATTTTAAAAGACATATATTCTGATACCTCAATTAATTCACTTCTTGGATTTAAAGGTGGTACTTGCGCCTACTTTTTTTATAATCTCTCTAGATTTTCAGTTGACCTTGATTTTGACCTATTAAACATAAGCGAAGAGAATAAAAATTTAGTGCAAAACAAAATAACAACTATTTTAAATAAATATGGAACTATTAAAGATAAAAGAATTAAGAGATATACCATATTTGCCCTTCTCTCCTATGAGTCTCAAGATCATAATATTAAAATTGAAATTAATCTTAGAAACATTGTAAATAATATAAAAGAGCAATACGAATTAAAAGAACATCTTGGTATTTCAATGCTTGTGGCTAAACAAGAGTATCTTTTTGCGGGAAAATTATCCGCCCTAACTCTTAGAAATGAAACAGCTATGCGCGATATATTTGATATATATTATTTTTCTAAAAATCATTGGGATATAAACGCCGAAGTTGTTAAAAACCTAACAGGAAAAAATTTAAAAGACTACCTAAATACCTGCATTTCATTTATAGAAAATATAAACAATAGTCACACACTACAAGGTTTAGGAGAACTTATTTCAAGTGAAAAAGAAAAAGACTGGATTAAAAAACATCTCAAATCAGAAACAATATTCATGTTAAAAAATTACATCTCTATTTTATAATAAACACTTCTAAACAATTCAAGTAAATAATTAAAGCAAGTTCTTTTAAGAATATTTTTGTTAAGTATATTTTTTATACATTACCAATATATATTATTAGCCTTTTTTATACATTAGCAATGTATATCATTTGAAATAGATCGACTATAAAAAAGTAATATATAACCTAGCTTTAAAAAGACACCTCTACACTACGTTTAGTAGATTTAAACGAGCCCACACTAATTATCTTTAAAGGATTATATTGCTCCACAAAAACAGTATAATCAGCTCCATTATTTAAAATATTAGTACCACTAAAAAGACTAGGATTACCCTCATCAATAACTAAATCTCCCTGCCTAATACCATACAAGACTCTCTCTACTCCAGCCTCAGAGCTGTAATAAGCCATAACTGATTGTGCTTGTACTCCTCCTGTCTCAATAGCGGTCATAACCATACGGCTAACACTAAAAGAGATTGCAATAATACTACTTAAAATAAGGATGGCCATAAGTAAAGCACTACCCTGTTTGTTTTTTTCAAACTTAATATTAAAAATATTATTTTTACTATTATTTTTTATATTATAATCTTTATTCATAATACCTTGACGTTATAGTTGTTTGTAGAATCATCTGCGATTTATCTAACTCTGGAGCTACCGCTTCTGCTTCTAAATTCACTGTTACACTTGCTTGCTCAGCTTGAGTTCCAGTATCAACACTAGATTTAACATCAAACTTTAAACTATTAATATTAATGTTTGAAGTAGTGATATAACCATTATTAAGTCCTCTTTCAATCTTAAACCTATTAACACCGTTATCATTGGCAATAAAGTAATGGACGCACTGACCGTCATAGTTTTTAAAATATAAATTATTAGTTTCAACTGTATACAATTGATCTACAGCAGTAGTTGGATAACAATCACCAGCTGTATCCATCTTAGCCATTCTCACTTCTTTACTCATAACCTCAAAAAAGTATTTCAAGTTTTCTTGAACATGATAAGCAGCAATAGCTTGTCTTTGTCCTTGCACCACTAGCTGAAAAATTCTAGTAGCTGAAAGTATGATAATAACAAAAATAGTGATAGCTAAAAGCATCTCCATTAAGCTAAAACCTTTTTTTTTGTAATTATATTTTCTCATATTTTTTAACACCACTCTATCTAATATTAATTTAAATAAACAATTTTATTTCCAATTAAATAGCACCGTTTCAGCACTATAGGAATACATCTCAGCTCTCTCTTGCCAGTTAACAGTAACGGTTACATATACAGAATACTCATTTATGGAGGTAATTTCTATCATTCTATAGAAAGGAGTTTCTTGCGGACTATAATCATGCACATACATATTATCAACATTTTTATACAAACTAGTGTCTTCAATGCTGGTAACTATCTCCGGGTAAGTATCATTAAAATCTACTTTATAACTAAAGCCTGGTTCAATATTTGATAACCAACAATCTGGAGCTGGTGAGGTAATTTTACTACAATCAATCCAATTAGTATCTCTTTGTTTTCTAACCAGCTCAACACCTTCTTGAGCTAGTTGATGAGCGATTATTCTATTAGTATTAATATCTTTCACTTGAATATTCTGTAGCACCAAAGACATAACTCCCACCATACCAACCATAACAATAAAAAGCACACCCATAACTTCCATTAAAGAAAAACCTTTTTTATTTAAAAGATTAATTAATTCTAAATCTTTAATATCTTTTCTGTTTATATTTTTCATTTAAATTTAATAAATAAATTAAACAAATAACTTAATCCAACATATCAACTAAGCCTAAAAAGTTAACTTCAACTGCTCTAGTATTACCAGTTTCTGAGTTAAGCATAGTTATCTCAGCTTCAGTTATTTCCCCAGTTATATCAGGAGAATATAAAATAATTGTAGGGTATGGTGGAATATATATTACATCTAAATAACTCACATTAGTACCGTTTATAACAATACTATCTATATCTATATTTCTAGGTGTATTTATAATTTCTCCCCCTGCTTCTTGGTTAGCTTCCCCATCATCAAATTGTCCATTATTATCCCTATCAGCAAAAACATAATATTTTGTTGTATCATAATTTAAATCAATATGAACACCCCAGCCCCCTTCAGGCACAGTACCATCAAACTCACTTAAACCTAAAGTTTGATTAAGGGCCTTTCTATAACTACTAGAAAGATCACTAACTGACCTGGTAAGCTCTGCTTGTTTATTGGCTGTCCTATAACTAGCCAAAAAAAGTCCAGAGATAAGAACAATAATACCAATACTAACTAGAAGTTCTATCAAACTAAAAGCAGGCTTTGTTTTTAAAAACTTCTTTTTTAATAATAAATTATTTATCTTTATTTTTTTCACTGTTTTAATTATATTATTTTAAATATATTTCAGTCTCTATTCATCCTTACCATGGCTTAACTTCTTTCCAAATAGGAGTTTCATAATCAACTGATAAAGGCTCAACACCATCACAAACATATCCATCAGGAGCAGTTACATTCAAAATAACTGATCCATCAGTAGACTGAGTGAAAATAATAGTGGTGGTTGAATTAGTAGCATTAGAAATATTAGATGCCACTGTAGTGCTCCAAGCGAAGTCACAAGTGCTATCAGTACAAGTTTCTGGATTGCTATTAGGAAAAGCGTCGGTATAATACTCAGCTCCCCCTTCAAACTCTACCTCTTCACCAATAACTATCTCTGTTGGAGTCCAAACAAAGCTAGGCTCAGGAAAGTCATGCCTATAAGTAGTAAAGGTTAAATTAGGATTAGGGCTATTTGCAATATTATATTCTTCATTATTAGTTAAAGTATGTCCATCTTCATTAGTATTAAACTGTATCCAATCAATAGGCTCATCTACACTATTATAAAGTTGAACCCAGAAATAATAACTAGTACCATAATCTAAAGTACAAGAATCACCATCAGGACAAATAAATTGTTGAGCCGGACTAATAACCTTACCGCTATCAAAATAAGGAGTATCATCGTCTCTAACACTATCAGTGTCAATTATTACCCTATAGGCACTTTGAGGATCACCACTGGTTTCCCAGCGAAGTATGGCTTTATTAGCAAAACTACTACAAACCTGCTCAATACTCCAATTAGGAGCGCTAAGGGTCTCAAGCTTCAGTGGCATAACATATTTCACCTTAAAGAAACTATCTATACAATCAGGGTGTGTGCTAGTTGGAGTGCTGTCATCACAGTTTAACTTTATATTTCCCATATCACCATTTGTCATATGTCCGTGCCAATAACCATCTACATCTAGAATAATATCTTGAAAATTAATCTTTCCATCTACAGTACCTAAGCTCTCCACAAAAGCAGTGCCTGTAATTGCTTTAGTTGAAGAATTATAGAAAGCTTTAGGCTCAAAAGGATTAGTAGTATGATTAAAGTCTATCCAACCATAATGATCACTTAAAGCTTTACCTGAAATCTCACCAGTATTATCATCAATATTTACCCCATAATCATTTTCTGCACAACTAGGAAAAGAAAAGTGCATTGTTGGTTCAGTTGAAGCTTCGCTAGTAATAAAATTAAAAGTAAAGATATTTTGTCCACCAACACTAGGATCACTAGCACAATTAAAACTTATCCAAGACTGACTTTCACTGCTGTGTCCAAAACCTCTAACATTATCAGCAACTGCACTGAAAACTGGGTTTTGAAAAAGTTTAGCACCAAAAAAAGCTTGCGGAGAAATATAAAAATGTGCCGCTAATATAAATACAAAGGCAAAGGCAACTATAAAAATTTTAAGTATTTTCTTTTTCATTTTACCTATCTTTTTTTTCATATAATATATCACTATAATTCTTCACTAATATATTTGATTATAATATTTTTCTAGAAAATCATCCCCTAATTTAATCATTTCTTCTTTATCTTTTTCTTTCTCATCGCTGTAACCTAATAAATGTAATAATCCATGAACTAAAATAAAATCTAATTCTTTTTCATTACTATTTTTAAAATCTTTAGCTTGCTCTTTAATCTTATCATAATTAATTAAAACTTCACCCAAATAATTACCTCCCCTCTCTTCTGTAAATGATAAAACATCTGTATTTTTATCTTTATCCCTATAATTACGATTGATCTTTCTCATTTCTGCTTTAGAAATAAAAGCAATAGAAACAAGTTTATTATCTAAACCATGCTTATCTAAAAAACTCTGAGCTAAATTGTTTATCCTCTGCAAATCAATCTCTTCACTATTAATATTGTTAATTTCAATCATAGAAACTTTCTCCTTATTTTCCTAACTATAGTATATATATAATAATCTAAAGGCTTTAAAACAAGATCATAAGTGCCTTTAAAATTATATTCCCTACCACCAAAACCAGCCTTAAACCTAGTTACACCAGGCCATTTTTTCTCATCTATACCACCAAAATCATAATATTTAAAACCTTTTTCTTTAGCCTTTAATATTGTTTGCCATTGCAGTAAATGTGGAGCCATTAAGTTTCTTTTCTTGTTAGCTGAAGCTCCATGAAGATAAGTAACTGTGTCACCAAAAAAGGAAAACATAGCTCCAGCAATAATATCATCACCATGTTTAGCAAAGAATATCTTTAGCTTATCTCCGCCATTATGATAGAGCTTTCTATAATGATTTTCTTGATGCAAGGAAAAATTATTTCTTTCACTAGTAGTTTTAAGTAAGTTAATAAAAATGTCTATATCATTTTCATCTTTTAGGCTAACAATTTCTACACCTTTTCTTTTAGCTAAACGAATATTATACCTCGTCTTACCATGCATATCCTCTAAGAGCTTAACTTCACTCTTATCTAAATCAAGAAGTCTTGTTTTACTAGGCTGAATATCTAATGTTTTTTTAAATTTGAATTTATTTAAATCTGGAAAAAACTTATTACCTTCACTAATATCTTCAAAGTTAGGCTCTAATCTAAGAAATAATGTTCGTTTATTAGTAATAGTGTTTTTAAATTTTGCCAAGAAAAAGTTCAAAAGCTTAACAGCCTCCTCCCTGCTTTCTCTATACTTTTTATCTAATATTGGCCCTCTGGGCATATAATAATATTTAAAAGATCCATAATCATACTCGACAAACAAACAACTTAAAATTATTTTCTCATCATCATCTACTACAGAGATTATATGAGCTTTTTGTCCTTGTGCTTTAAGAATATCTCTCCAATATGAAGACTGCAAGAACTGAGAAAAGTCTTGTTTATTTAAAAAAGTATTCAATTCATGATCATCTTTAATTTGTCTAATTCGCATAAGACAATAATATTAAGTTAAATATTATAATTAAACTAAATAATATAGAACACCTATATATCTTAGATTATAACACAAAATAAAAACCATTGGAAAAACCAATGGTTTTATTTGTAATAATTTGGGATTCCTTAAATAATAACTAGGCCTAATTATTATTAAATTAGTAAACTCCTCCAGGCGTAGCAGTCTGAGGACCTGCTGGAACATTACCTGTCTCCGCTCCAAGACAATAACTTAGACTATAACTAGAACCAGTAGGACCATCCTCCTGTACATAAGTATAAGCATTGTTATTAGATCCAGTATCTCCTTCACAGGTTCCATCCGCAGGAGTTGGAGCTGTAGGCACTCCAGTCATATAAATAACTCCGGCTCCGGTAGTAGTACCTATAGAACTACCTGATTCCACATTAGCTGGATACTCAAAGTTGTCGTTGTAATAAATCTCTAAAGCTGTCTGAATTTGTTTAATGTCAGCTACACGCTTAGCATCTCTTGATTTTTGTCTGGCGCTGTTTAAAGCTACAATTGCTAAAGTTGAAAGTAGCCCAATGATAGCAATTACAACCAACAGTTCGATTAAAGTAAAACCTTTTTTGTTTTTATTTTTATTCATATTCGCTTTTTATTCTTGTATTAAATCTTATAATAAAGAATTAATAAAGAATTATTTTTAAATCAATTTAATCAATAATTATTTTATATTTATTAGTATATCATTTTTAATAAATATGTACAATATTACTATATATATTATATCATTTTTAATAAGTATATACAATACTTTACATTCTCCTAATTATCGTTTAATAACAGGACATTCTAATATGACAATTTATACCTCCAAGATTAACAGCTTGAACGCTAACTAAACACTACATTTGTGGAGGGGGAATGTTAATATAAATAGCTCCCGGTGTGGCAATTTGAACGCCAGCTGGTATATTACCGGTCTCTGCCCCAAGACAATAATATAATTCGTAACTATCTCCACTAGGCTCCTCTCGAATGTATCTATAAGTATTTTCTGCATCACGACAATTGCCATCTACAGGTGTTGGAGCTGTAGGCACTCTAGCCATATAAATAACATCAGTAGTAGTACCTATAGAACCGCCTGATACCACATCAGCTGGATATTCTAAATTGTCATTATAATAGATTGCTAAAGCTGTCTGAATTTGTTTAATGTCAGTTACACGTTTAGCATCTCTTGATTTTTGTCTGGCGCTATTTAAAGCTACAATCGCTAAGGTTGAAAGCAGTCCAATAATAGCAATTACAACCAACAGCTCGATTAAAGTAAAACCTTTTTTATTCATATTGTTAACTGCAAATCTTTAGATGAATGAACTTATTCACACTTCTTTTAGAAACTAATACTGTACCTAGAAAGAACTAGCTAAATTATACATAGGCAGTATCACAGCTGCTACCATTATACCAACTCCAACTGCTAAAATAACCATAATCAAAGGTTCTAAAATAGTAGTCAAATTATCTAAAGTGCTATTTATCTCTTTATTATAAAACTCAGTAATTCTATCCAATACGTCATCGAGCTTACCAGCTTTTTCACCAATAGCCATCATTTGTGTTACCATAACTGGCATATCAGATGATTTTTCAAACGCAGATACAATAGAGCTACCATCATTTACGGCTTTTAAAGTGTCATTAATAAGTCTTTTATATACCTGATTTTTCACCACTCTTCCAGAGATTTCCAAACTCTTACTAATATTAACACCACCTTTTAAGAGGGTGCCTAAAGATCTAGTAAACCTAACAATATATATTAGTCTAAATAAATTACCAAAAACTGGGAGACTAATGCGCATTTTATCTAAAATAGCTCCCCCTTTTTTAGTTTTAGCAATATATTTAAAACCAAAAACAGCACCAACTGCCAAGATAATAACTAACCATAAATAACTTTGTAGAAAGTTAGAAACAGCAATAACTATCCTAGTAGAAACTGGCAATTCCCCACCTGACTCTGCAATTACACTAATTAACTCAGGCAATATAAAGACCATCATAAAAATACCTACACCAATCAAGGCTGAAATAATAAAAATAGGGTAAATCATGGCATTTTTAATTTTAGAAACCATGTCATAGTTTTTCTCTACCTCGTCAGCTAAATAATTTAAAACCTCTTCTAATTTACCCGAAGTTTCACCAGAGCGAATAATATTTATATAAAACTCTGAAAAAACATCAGGTCTTTTAGCCATAGCATCAGACAGCAAATAACCACTATCAACATCATAAGCTAATTCAGAAATTAACTTCTGTAAAGATATATTTTTAGTTTGATCTACTAAAGTTTTAAGTGATTCTACAATAGTAACATTAGCTTCAATCATGACAGCAAACTGCCTAAAAAACATCACTAAATCTTTTTGCTTAATCTTATTAATGTAAAGAAGCAGTTTACCTTCAAAATTATCAGAAATATTTTGCATTTTTAAAACTCGCCAGTCTTTTTTAGCTAGCTTCTGTATAGCCTCTGTTTCATTAAAGGCCACTATATTATTTCTAATAATTTTGTTTTTTGAATTATCTTTAGCTTTATATTTATATACAGGCATATTATATTATGATTGAATTACACGAAGAACTTCGTCTAAACTGGTTATCCCTTTTAAAACCTTTAATAGTCCGTCTTGTTTTAAGTTAACAAAAATCTGATTCTCTCTGATTTGTTCTTCAGTGATATTTTGATTACCTTTTTCAATTAATCTTTTTAAATCTTCGTTAATTTCAATGATCTCTCCAATTCCTAAACGTCCGCTATAACCAGTTTTATCACAACGAGAACAACCCTTAGGTTTATATAATTGCATATTTTTGATATCCTCTTTAGTTTTACCTTCCATTTCTTCATTCCATATTTTATCAGGCACAGTATCTAAAGTTTCATGGAAATCCTTTAGTGCCTCTTCACTCATTTCCATCTTTTCTTTACAATGAGTACAAAGTTTTCTAACTAACCTCTGGGCTAAAGCTACCTTTAAAGTTGAGGCTAAAAGAAAAGGTTCTACTCCCATATCAAGTAAACGTAAAATAGTACCAATAGCATTGTTAGTGTGCAAAGTGGAAAGCACAAAGTGACCAGTTAAACCAGCATGAACTGAAAGTTCAGCTGTTTCTTTATCACGAATCTCACCCACCATGATAATGTCAGGATCTTGACGCAAGAAAGAACGCAAACCAGTACCAAAAGTATAACCAATTTTAGGTCTAATTTGTGATTGATTAATACCTTCCATTTGGTACTCAACCGGATCCTCTAAAGTTGAAATATTAACACCCTCTTTATTCATAAGGTTTAAAATTGCATACAAAGTAGTGGTTTTACCAGAACCAGTAGGACCAGTTGATAATAATACTCCACTAGTTTTTTTTATGTTTCTAGTAATAACCCTAATGGTTTGTTTATTAAAACCAAGCTCTTTTAATTTAACTTTAGTAGAAGCATTATCTAAAATACGCATTACCACTTTCTCATGTTTACCCACTGGTAAAGTAGAAACACGAAAATCAATTCTTCTACCGTCAATAATTAAACGAATACGACCATCCTGAGGAACACGCGTCTCATCTAACTTTAATCTAGCCAAAACCTTAATACGAGCTACGACAGCATTATGAATATGTTTAGGTAAAACTAATGAAGTATGTAAAATTCCATCCACTCTATAACGAACTCTACTTTCTTTTTCAATAGGTTCAATATGAATATCTGAAGCTCTTCCATCTACAGCATGACGAATAATTACTGATACAATTTTAGCTACTGGAGCACTATTAATATCTGAACTATCAACTAAATTTTCTTTATCATCTTCTATCTCTAGCATGTCATCACCTTCACTTTGCGCCTTAGTTTTTAAAGCACTAGAAATCTCTTCTTCAATTTTCTGATATTGTTTAATAGCCTTATTAAAACTAGATTTAGATATAAGGTAGTAATAAGTTTTTAGTCCTGATTCTTTAGCTAAAAAGTTAACAGCTTCCATCGCCTTTAAGTTAGAATCAACCATCCCTATGTGAACCTCACTGCTAGTCTTTAAAAAAGAAACAATTGAATATGTTTTAGCTATGTCTTGACTAATAAAATTAAGACTATCTTCAGTAATCTGCATCTTAAGTAAATTTTTATATTCTAAACCACGTATCTGCGCCTTATATCTAGTGAGATCTTCTTCATTTACAATTTTATCTTTAAGTAATTTTTTATCCAAATTAAAATCTTCTTTCTTTATATCCTTAGAAAGTTTAAGAAATTTATCTTGTCTTATAATATCTTCTGCCAGCAGAAGATCTAATAATTCTTTTTGTTTATTTGACATTATCAGCTTTTAAAAATAATGATTTATTAGAAAAAACAGTACTCGTAGCTGTTTTCTCATCTAAAAATGTTTCTGGTACTTGATTTTTAAGTATTCTAAATCTAGTTTTAGTTATACTTTCGGTATTTAATACTTTATTTTCATCTACATTAGAAACCTGTGGTAAAGTAGTATCTTCTAAAACAGTACCACTTCTCTCTAAGGATGTCTGGATATAATCAACTATTTCATTTTTATATAAATATAAAACTATACCTAAAATCAGAATAAAGAGTATAAACAATATTAACATTTTTTTGTAATTACTCATAACTTATTTATCTTCTTTTAAATAATAGGTAACAAAACTTAATTCTAAGTTTTCACCCTCAGGATCAAAAGAAACTTTATATATATCAATTAACCGTAAATTATTTTCTAAAATTTTTAATAAGTTTCTAACACCATTATAGGTAACAACAGAAACTTTTAAATTAGCATCAATATAACCAATATCAGAAGGTAGTTCATTAAGAAAAGAACGAGCTGTTTTCTCTTCTTTAGTGTTAACATTTCTCTGCCCTTCTTGCTCAGACTCCATCTCTTTATCTTTTTTAAAATCAAGATGACTTAAATTATAACCTTTTTGAGGTATTATATATCCTAATTCAATAAAAAGTTGTTCTTTAATATAATCTGGTGGCAATAAATTATTTAATTTATCTTTTTCATCAGTTGGTATTTTATTATACGCAGCCACTAATTGTTTAAACTTATTTAATTTATTCAACTGTAGTAAATAAACTCTTTCTTGACTAATAATATTCCCCTTTACTGCCTCAACTGCTGTATCATATTTCGGTTTTAAAATATAAACATAAGAAGAGAAAAAAATAACTAAAACTATTATTAAAATAGCAAATTTAAAATAAACACTAAAAAAACTATTAATCTTTACCTTTATCCTGGCTCTCCTTTTTTCTGCCTCAGTACTAATTACAGAAGATTCTTTCTTATCTAAACTCTTAGCCTTATTGTTGTTTAATTGTCCTTGTTCTTTTTCAGGCATATATTAACTATTTTTTAAATAATTCAGGGCTTACCTTTAAATCTATTTCAAATTCTACTTTTTCTATATTTTCTTCTTCAGATTCTAATTTTTCACCACTGGAAATATTAACCTTTAAGGTATTTGGATCTGATTGTAATTGATATACTTGTTGACCTAAACTAGGAAAATTATCACTAACAGCTGGAAGGGAGAAATTACCTACAATATCACCCGCAAAAGCAGAATACTGAACGTTCCTTAAAGTATTTTTTTCCAAATAATCAAAAAAGTTTGACCAATACAAATGATTATCTAAAAGAAAATTAGCTCTACTTAATTTAGTTTGAAAATTTAAAGCCTCTTCAGCTTCACTTCTAATTTTTTTAGTTTCCTCACTAAGCTCAATAAATCTAGTTTCTTCTTGACTAACAACACTATTATTCTTATCTTCCCACCATGTTAAAGCTAAGTATATTTCTGCTACTAAGACAAAACTTAGAAAAACAAATACAATTAAGAAAGCAATGTTTTTATACCAATCAAAGTAAACATTAATTTCATCTTTAACCAGGTTAATCTCTAATATATTTGATTTTTCAAATTCATGATTAGAACTTATTTGATTATCTTTTTTAGCATCTTCTGCAACTTGTTTTTTCTGTTCTGAGGACTTTTTATTTTGATCTTCCTTTTTTTCTTCTTCTTCTTTTTCTTTCTTGGCTTTTTTGTCTTCAGCTTTCTTCTTTTTTTCAGCTTTTTTTAATTCTTTCTTGCTCACTTTATTTTCTTTTTTCTCATTTTCCTTTTTATCCTCTTCTTTTTTCTTTTCTTTCTTAGCTTTTTTCTCTTCAGCTTTCTTCTTTTTTTCAGCTTTTTTTAATTCTTTCTTGCTCACTTTATTTTCTTTTTTCTCATTTTCCTTTTTCTTTTCACTTTTTTTATCATCTTCACCTAAATCACTGTCTCTAGGATTCAAAAAATCAGTTGCTTGGAGTGAAGCACCTTTGTTTTTTTTCTTTTTTTTAGAAAAAATATTAAATTTCATTTATATAAAATTATTCAATTTCTCTCATGGCCAGACCAACAGCAACCGCTAACTTGGGACCTAGCTCTCTTAATACTGGTTTCATCTCTAGTGGATAATATACTCTAGCCCAAGGATCACCAATAATGACTTGAATATCTAGTTGATCTTCTAGATACTGAGCAAAGTTGAAAAGTAAGCAACCACCACCTGAGAGAATAATCTTCTCTAACTTTTCATTATAGTTATTATTAAAAAACTCCACCATGTATTTAATCTCGTTAATAATAGGCGTGACTGATTTTAATACAGATTCAGGCATTCCCTCTTTACTAGAACTACTCAAATCAAACTTCATCTGCTCAGCTTCTTCAAAACTAAGGTTCATTTTCTGCATTAAAGTCTTGGTAACACTATTACCACTAACATCAATGGATCTATTTAAAACTGGTATCTTTTCTCTAACTAAAGAAATGTCAGTGCTATTTGCCCCTATTTCAGCGATAAGAACAGAAGAATTATCATTGCCCACCAGTGAACGAATAAGAGAAAAGGTTTCTGTTTCTAAGCTGGAAAGTGATAATTTAGCTTTAGTAAATATATTAACATACTTTTTAACCAATTTTTTTGGAGAACCAGTTAAAAATACTTTTACGTTCTTATTATTTTTGTCCTTATCATCTTTTGGTAATACCTTCCAATCTAAAATCATTTCTTCTAAAGGAAGCGGTATTACTTTTTTAGCTTCTTCATGAATTCCCTCAGCTAAAGATTTTTTATCTAAATTATATAAATTAATTACTGAGGAAAAAACAGCAAAAGTTGGTAATGAAACTGTAGCTTTTTGAGCAGTAATACCAACTTCATTTTTAATTTTAACAATCGCTTTAGCTAAATTATCAATATCTTCAATGGAGCTAAACTTTATACCCAATTCTTCAGAAAAAGCATAATTAGAAAGGATTATTTTTTTGTTTTTCTTTTTTAACTCCACCATTTTTACTGATGAGTCCCCAATATCTATACCTAAAAAAGAGTTATCGCTTGAAGATGAAAATAGTCCCATAAATTTAAAATTATCAATCTACTATTTTTTTAAAAAAAAATAGATTGAACTATAATTATTTATATTATATAATAAATATAGTTATACCACAAGTAATTTACTTTAGTTAATTATAACACATTTTAAATATTAAATCATTATGATGAAATTTTTTAAGAAATATAAAAAAATAATATACATAATTCTATTTTTAGCTTTGATAGTACTACTAGCTATCCTTATTTGGAACACCTTCTTTAAACAAAGTACTCCAATACCTCAAGTACCAGGCACTGAAACAGAAGATTCAAGAGGATCTCTACCCCAATCCGGAGAGGGTACTCCTCAAACAGGTGAAGAATTGGAACCAGGAGAATTGCCAGGTGAAGAAGACGAGGGAGCTGTAAATGAACCAGAAGAAAGGCTTAGTGATGATGGACCTAGTCCTATAGCTAGTGGCTCTTTTACTAAAACTAATCTTAGTTATCTTGGTAAAACCCTGGGAAATACATTAAGTGGCGATGGTACCGGTGTACAATTTTATGACAAAGATCAGGGAAAATTCTATCGTCTAGATAATAACGGCAATATTTATGAATTAAGTGATCAAGTTTTTCATGAAGTAAAAGAAATATCCTGGGCACCTGATAAAAATAAAGCGGTATTAGAATACCCTGATGGATCAAATATTATCTACGACTTCGACAAACAAGAACAAGTTACCATGCCTAAACACTGGGAAGATTTTGATTTTTCACCTCAAAGTGACAAGATTGTTGCTAAAAGTATTGGCACAGATCCATATAACAGTTATTTAGTTACTTCAAACACTGATGGTTCATCAGTTAGATCCATCGAACACATTGGTGAAAACAGTGACAAGGTAATATCAAGCTGGTCACCAAATAATCAAGTGGCCGCTATGTACACCGAAAGCACAGATTTCGACAGACAAGACTTATTCTTTATTGGCTTAAACGGAGAAAACTTTAAATCAACTACTGTAGAAGGTAGAGATGTTAGAGCTACTTGGTCTGACAAAGGAGACAGACTTCTCTACAGCGCCTACAATAGCAACAGTAACTTACAACCTCAGCTCTGGATAGTTAATGCAGAGGGTGATTCAATTGGTAGTAATAGAACTAATCTAAATCTACAAACATGGGCAGATAAATGCACTTTTTCTGATGATAGATATGTCTACTGCGGTGTCCCTGAAAACCTACCAGAAGCCTCAGGACTATTACCTGATTTAGCTCTAGAGACAAATGATAATTTATATAGAATAGATACTTTTACTGGACAAAAAGATTTAATGGCCATACCAGACGGAAGATACAATATATCAGAACCCGTGATAAGTGATGATGGCTCTAAGCTATATTTCACTGATCAAAGCACTGAAGAAATATATGATATTAATTTAAAATAGAAAAAAATAATACAAAAGAATATATAAATAGTTCAATACATAAATAATTATATAACAAAAAACGAGCCTTTAATTAAGCTCGTTTTTTAATCTTTAATACACTCTAGCTCAAACTGAATCTCATCATACATATTAAAGAAAAGGTGATTTAATATTTTTTTACAAGGAATTAATTTGCGAAAAAAATGTTTTTTATCTCTATACTCCTTACTGCTATAATTAACGAGTTTAACTTCAACAACATTAAAGGTAGCCTTGGTATAGAAATGTAAATTGTGTTTTTTGTTAAAATATTTAAAACTATTTTCGGTGAAAAAATGTTTATGAGTGGGATCAGTGAAGGCACTATTGCTTTTAAAATATGGTACGTTAATTCTTACTTTAGCTCCAGGCTTACATATTCTATATATTTCTTCCATAGTTAAAATAACATCTTCCAAATGCTCTAGAACGTTATCCATAAATATCTCTTCAACTGAATTATCAGGGAAAGGATAAGGAAAAACATCTAAATCCCATTTTTCATCTGTAGCTTCAGTTTTAATTTTATCTACACCAAGAAACCCCTCTATTTTTTTGTCTCCGCAGCCTAAATTTAATTTCATATACTTATATAATAACAAATTAACTATAAATACAAATTTCTAACAACAAAATATCTAAATAATTATCTTTTTTGATAGTTTAAAAGCTTTAGCTTTGCATTCCTGAGGATGCAAAACCCATTATAAGTCCAAAAAAAATAAGAGCCAAAACAACAGCAATTGCCATCCATAATAAATTCGCCTTAGCCCAATTAGCTTTATTCACATTCTCACCCTCTGAGAAAGCCCAAACAAACAACATTATTAAGTTAACCAACGGTATAAAAGTAATAAGTAAAGTTATCATCCAATCTTTTAAAGTCATCGCTCTATTATTTATTTCTTTTTTTTCACTCTCTCATTTTGCTCATTTGTTAATGTTTCTTCATTCATATTTTTCATGTTTATATAAAAATTAATATAAATTTTATTTTATTATTATATAAATAATATAACATAAAAATAATATTTTATACATATTATATTGTAATAAAAATTATCTATTTAAAATAAAAAAGTATCCTTTACACTAATCTTAAAACATAAAAAAAACAAGACATCTTCTGTCTTGTTTTAATATAACGCGGAGAGTAATCAACCTTATTCGAAATAAAACTAATAATAAGTAAGTTAATTAGATATAAAATTAATAATTAACTTTATAATAACATCTTTCTGCTTAGGATCACTTTCAGCCACTAAAAGCGCTAAAGCTACAAGTGCATTATCACTAAACTTTTTTTCTCCTTTTTTGTTAAATAGATACTTATTACGTGCTAAAAACAGTATAAATAGTAAAGAACCGATCCGTTTATTTCCATCAGTAAACGGATGGTTTTTAATAACAAAATAAATTAAATGAGAAGCTTTTTCTTCTATACTTGGATACAACTCCTTTCCCCCAAAAGATTGATTAATATTACCTAAGATACTTTTTAAAGCTTCATCTCTTTCTCTACCAAACAAATCGCTTGCTTCTTTCTTTTTTATTAAATCATCTTTTAAAGTTAATATTGCTTCATGAGAAACATTGTAATCTAATATATTTTTTACTTTTGCAGTTTTTTGAGTTTGCAACTTATCTTCATCGTATTGCTGTAATATTGCCCAGGTATTAGCATATTCTGTAATAACCTGCAATAATCCCTTTGTCTCATTGCTACTTACCTGCTTTGTTTCAATTGTTTTTTTAATTAAACCAACAGCTTCTTTAAATTCATTTAATTGGTTATCTTTTAATTCTTTTATCCGCTTTTGATTTAAAATATACCCACTAGTAATATAATTTCTCAATGTTTTTGTGGCCCATTTGCGAAACTCAATAGCAACTTTTGAATTTGTTCTATAGCCAACACCTAAAACCACGTCTAGAGAATAAAAAGTTACTGGTTTATCTGAATTTGCAATATGCATTTTTTGCATATTGCTTTTTTTATCAATCTCCTTATCTTTAAATATATTTTTAATATGACGAGAAATCACAGATTGATCCACTCCAAACAGTGAAACAATATTAGCCTGTGTTGCCCAAATTGTTTCCTTATTAAAATCACCACGAAGCTCAAGCTTTCCTGTTTTTGTTTGATATATTACTGTTATTTTATTATTAATATTTTTCATATAAGATAAGTATAACAAATAGCAGATAAAATTTCTATAAAATAATCCCAAGATGGTACATTCTAGTTTAAAGTGCAACATTAAGTTATTAAACAAAAGAACAGTTCAGCTAGTAGCATAATAGTTATGAAAATAATAGTTAACAAAAAACTGAGCTTTATACTCAGTTTAATAAATGCGGGCTACCTCGGGCTGGAACCGTAATTTCGGCAAGCCCAGTAAGGCTTTTTAGTGATTTTTTAAGTTTTTAATAAATAGGATCTTCGTGCGCTGTGGTTTTTCTTAAAAGTGACAAAAGTGACACAAGTATTGATATAAAAGTTACAGATATATGTAATCTTTATTCATCAGCAATAAATTCTAATATTTCTCTAGTTGTCTTGATTTGCTTACCATTTGGTAATTTGATTATAGCTTCTATTCTTTCTGTTACTTCTTCTGGGGCCTGTTGGTTATCTTCAACTCTTATCTCTCCGGTTACACCATCAATTACTATATGCGCCTTACTTCCAGATCCATCTCTTTTCCCAACTAAAATATGTTGGTCTTCTCCCTGGATCCTTGATTCAATAAAAAATTAATCGTCGCTTATTCTTTTTTTAATAGTCTTTTCTGCTAGATACTGCTGGAAAATATCAACATATTTTTCAATTTTCTGCCAGGCATTATCAACTGGAAAGCCTGCCGAATTAGACCACCAAGAATCTGGTTTTTCATTTGAGGTAAGTTTTCTTAGTCTTAAGCCTGGTAAAGAATTGACGTCTAAAACTGAATTTAAATATTCAAAGATAGTGTCACGAATTTTTACAGCCTCACTAGTTAATAATAAATTCTCTCTTAAAGCAGTTTCATTACTCCAAATTAATTTTGATACTTCTTTGTCGTTCATAAATTATCATAATTATTTATTTATAATATTATAACAAAAATTAAGAGCTCATCATCCGAAGCTCAGCTCCTTCTATTAATTCGGAGTAGGTTGTAATCTTAATATTTTTATGTGTGCTTTTCAGTTCTCCATATGCTTGCCACATATTGACTTCGTACTCTTCTCTAGTCCTTGGTTTCTTGCCAACCAAACTATCGTAATCTTTTGCTATACGATGGATACTCCCAATTATTACAGTGGCACTTGGTCTAATTATATTTAATTCTACACTACCTCCAATTTCTTGATTTATATATTCTTTGATTGTCTTTCCTTGTATTTTATAATCTGAATCATGATCTTTATATAGAGTAGTTATATATCTTTCAGATTGACCAATGGCCACAGATAAATCTTTAGATGGATAAAATTTATTTCTATTTTGATCAAATTCTAAAACATACACATCGGGTCTTTTCAGCTCAACTATTTCAACATCAGATAAGTTATCTACTAAAATAATATCAAATTGTACCCTTGGTAACATTGATGTCACATATTTATCCGTATTAAACAAAGCGGGAACGCCAAATATAATATTTTTCCCATAATCAGTTAATATTTTTTCCATCAAATGTTCTGGTCCTGTAACGCTTATCTTTGGATAATTAAAATACTCTTTCCCATATTCTTTAGCTAATGACTTATCAAATTTTGGCTCATCTGTAATTTTTCTTAAAATACTAAGCAACCAACTAGTTTGTTTGTTGATTTCTTGCGTGATGACAATTTTGCTATCATCACCGACCTCCAACTTATCCGTCAACATTAATACGTCAGAACTAGTGAGTTGATCACTCGAAATAATTTCTCTTAATAACAATCCATAATCTCTTTCAACTCCAACTTCTTGTATATTATTCAAGTAAAAATCTTTTTTTAGAAATGGAATAATTCTATTTTTTACTCTAATATTTTTATCAACAGCTTCTTCTTTATTTATATGAATTATAGTTGAATATAATTCTTTAGTAATAGATACGACGCCATTTGAAATCTGATTTAGCTCTGAGCCAATTTTTATTTCATTTATATTTTCAACATAATCTTTTAAAATATAAAATATTACTTTAGCGCCAGATGGTGGTTTTAATAAATTGCTACTTAATAAGTTTATATTTTCATGATTTAATAATATTGTAACTTTATAATCATCTTCATAAAATGGATTTATTTTAAAAGGTGAAACTCGAGTCAGCCCGTAGGAAATCTTATTATCATCAAAAGAAAATACTTCTCTTTCTTTAAAACAAATAACATTATTTAATCTTGTTATGAAATCGTCATTAAGTAATTTATTTATTTTAGTTTCAATTTTCTCCTCAACGGTTTTTAGGTATTTTCTGCTCATATTTTTTTCATAAGGTTTATTTTTTGCAAACATTTAAAATTAAAAAAGCCTTCAGCTCTTACTTCGAACTTAAATTCTCCATTTAAATGTTGCCTATGTTTTTGATTTGTAAAAGATAAAAAATAATATTCATTACTTTTTCGACTATGTTTGGTTAGAGTTAAAAAATATAAGTGCAAAAAATGATAATTTTTGAAAAATTTCTTAACAAAGTCTTTCCACTCAAAAATATCGTTAAAATTTTCTGACTTAATATCACTTAAAACAAACAGAGATTGATCAGCCTCATATTCCGAACCATTATTTTTTGATTTATTAATATAATTAAGAATATAATCGTTCATACTCTGGTAGACATCTCTTTTCAAATAACACCCTGGTAAATATACTTGTTCAATTTTTTCATAATATATTATTTTATTTGTATTATCCATAATTGCAACTGCACCATCATCAGATATTTGTTTTTCTGTTGTAAAAACCCATTTATTATCGGCATTCAAAAAAGTCCTAAACTCCGAAAGAACGCATAAACCAAAAACTTCTCTAAGAGATAATTGATATTTATTTATTTTTTTTGATTTTTTTAATAAATTTCTCCCAAAAGACAAAACCATTGGGAATATTTCTATTGCAACATTTTTATGGATAAAAACCTGTGTTTTGATATTCATAATAAAAAATTAATTCACCTTTTACATATTAGAATGACTTTACCACTCATTATTTATTAATCAGCAATATCTAATTTCCTCTTATTTTTAATAATACAACGCTGAATAATTTTATTTTCAATATTAATCCTCATGGTTGAAAATTTACAACGAGGAGGCATCCAGTTACTAAAATTTTGTGGAAGAAAATCTTTTTTAAAAAGTAATTCCAATAAAATAAATATTAAAACAATTAAGGAAATTGATAATAGATACAAATTTATGTATAAAAATATAACCAGGGGAACGACTAAGATAATAAAGGATATGATAATCACAAAATTAATTACCCTAGATACTTTTATTTTACAATCTTTTTCTATATTTTTAGCAACATTGAACAAGCGTTCTTCTTGTTTTTTGATTTTATCTTCATTCTCTTTTTGTTTTATCTCCATTTTTTGTAATTCAACTTTTTTTTGCCCTATCCTTTCGTCGTTGAATATTTCTTGTATACCGTCCTCCCCTTTTTCTCTTAATATACTTCCTGTTTCTTCATAAGACATAATTAAATCAATATCATCATCAGATATATTGCTTTTTGCTTTTTGCTTTTTTAATTCATTGATAAATTTATCCCACAAAGACGAGCTAATTCTATTTTCGTTCATTTGCGTAATAAGTAAATTTCTAACAAAAATATTGTCATCGTGTTTCCTTATTTTTTTAAGCCATAGGATTCCAGTTAATTGGTTTCTTAATATTACTTCTGGAATGGTTTTATTTTTACTATGAGAAAACTCTTGATTATTAAATATGGACAACTTTCTATCAGCAGATAAGAATATTTCTCTAGATTTTTCTATAAGCGAGCTTGTACCTCCTTTTCTCAATTTTCTAATAGCTAAAATTGCAGCTATATCATGCTTTATAGATTCAATATTTTTATCTGGCTTTTCTCTTTGCAACCCTTCTATTTGTTCATCTTTTTTTTCTAAAAGTGAATCTATATCATAAGAATAATTAATACCAATACCTAGTTCACTTATCTTTTCCTCAATATTTTCAATAACCGACAACAGATCTGTTTTTGAATAACCATTTCTTTTTAAAATGTGATAAATAGAATTTACTTTTATATACTTTGAGTAATAAGGCTCTTGGTCTAAATACCCTCTTAATGTTTTAATTATTTCGTCTTTAGTAAAATTAAATATTTTTAAATTTATGCCCAGAGATTTAATGATATCAATTAATTCTTTTGTCGGTTGGTTAAATTCATCTTCATGAAAACACATTAAACTAAAAACTATATTTGTATCTAAATATACATTTAGATTTTTAAATTTGGCGCCTATATTTGTTCTGTTCTCCAAAACAGACTTTGCAATTATTTCCCCAAAAAGAATAGATTTTAATCTTTCATAGTTCGTAGGATCTTGTTTTTCTGTTAATATGAAATAATCTGTAAAATATTTTGAAATACCATTTCCACGCCTATAACCATTACTACTTCCGTTTGATAGAATAAAAGACGCTTCTTCAGCGCTTTCTTCTATAAAAAGATTTAATTCTTCTATTATTTTACTCTCAGTATATTCATTATTTGTTTTTTCTCTTAAAAAATTTTTGATACTAAGGATTAGTGCATTATTTTCTCTTTCCTTTATCTTTAGATCCTCTTCTATTTTGTTTTGCAAGCTAACACCCTCTTCCGTCAACGATATAAAACCATTTTTTAAATTCTCATATTTAATTAATTTATTTTTATTAAGCCTTTTCGCTATTGTTTGCAAAATATCAATAGGCAAATTAACTTTATATTTTTCAAGTACTGTATTCTGTAAATTAGCTAATGAGCTATTTTTTTGACTTTCTATGGATCTTAAAAACAAACGGGAAAATACATCAATCAAATCATGGCCTGAGGCATAAAAAGTTTGTAATGATGCCAATATTGTAATCTTATTCATAAATTTTAAATTAATTTTTAACAACCCTAACTACAACACCATTAACGAAGTAACCGAGTGGACCTAAATCATCTTGATGTAATATTATTGGGGCTATGTTTAAAGTGGACTCAGAAACCAATCTGATTTCTTTTCTTTTTTTATCTTTATAAAACTTTTTAAAATTTGCAGATCCGTCTATAACAGACAAAACATAATCCTCATCATCTGGAATTTTTTTACAATCAACAATCAAATAATCTCCATCTTCAACATTCTCTCCATTAATATTTGCTTTATTCAAAGAATCGCCTACTGCCTGAACAGCAATAAGGTTTTCTGGGCTTGAAAAATTAAATACGTTTTTTGATATCTTTAGATAACCTCTAATTTGCTCACTTGCTATCTCTAGTGCTGGGCCACAATTAGCAGAGCCAACTATCGGAATACTTATTAAGTTATCCACAGCAAAACCTTTTAACTCTGCAACCTTTTCCTTTTTCTGGCTTGGATCTATATAAATTAGGTTCTTTTTTCTTAACTGCTCAAGGTGATATTTTATCTTAAAAAGGTGGTCAATTTTATAATTATATTCCTTTTCTAAACCATTTCTTATCTCTGTTAATGTCATACTAGAAATATTGTTTTTTCTAGCAAAATTAAGGATTTTTTCCTGAATTTCATTTAATTTTTTCATAAATAATACTTATTTTATAAACCTTTTTATAAACTATCTAAATTTTAACAAAAATGTTATTCTAAGTCAAGTTATTTATTTATATTTTTGATAATATTGACTTTTTTGATAAAGTGATATAAAATGTCAATATAATAAAATTTAATCATAAAAATATGCCAAATTACCACGTAACAAAAAATAAAGACGCTAATACTTGGAATATCAAAAAAGGTGGCGCTGAAAGAGTTAGCGGAATAGCTGACACTCAAAGGGAGGCGGAGCAGATGGCTAAGCAATTCTGCTCCAATGCTGGTGGTGGAGAAGTAAGAATCTATGGGCTAGACGGAAAAATAAGAGATAGTGATACAGTTAAGCCAGGAAACGACCCCTGCCCTCCAAAAGACAAAAAATATTAAAATATAAATATGCAATATGAATTAGAACTAAAACCATTTATCAGAAAAGTGGGGCTCAAATATAAAATAATTTATATTACAGATATAAAGCTCCACTCTTCTAAAAGGCGACCTACAAAATCAGTTGTAGAGAAAATAAAAAAATCCTCTTCTACTAACAAGCCGTCGAGGCTATATGGTTTTAAAGTCGATGAATTTAAAGACAAAAAAAATACTGACGAAATAGTAATAGATATTATTCAAAGAGATCCTAACTTATTTAATTATATCCAAGAAGAAAGAGAAAGGGGCTATGGAATACTACTTAGAATACCAGATGGAGGGGTTCCTATTATACTTGGAGATGATACGTTAGAATTTATGGAAAGTAAAAATGGAAAAAGAGTATTAAGAGGTTCAAATAAATAATAAATTAACAATTTATATAACGCGTAGTAAAAAGTAGAATAGTGTATCGCCTAAAAACCATGCCTATTCCGCGCAAGAAACAGTTTTAAGATAATTTTTATCTTTGTCTGTTTCGTGTGCGGAATAGGCTTTTTTGTTTATCTGCACTGATTAATAATTAACATTAAAATTATGTCGCAGGAAAAATTACAATGGCACACAGTGCAAAAAAGAGTTAATGACTTGATTCCCCAGGAAGTTAACCCTAGAAAAATTACTGACAAGCAAATGGCAGATATCAAAAAATCTTTAACTAAATTTAATTTAGTTGAAATTCCAGCGCTAGATCTTGATAATAAGATTTTAGCTGGGCATCAAAGAATTAAAGCTCTTCAATTATTAGGTCGAGGTGAAAAGTTAATCGACGTTAGAATTCCTAATCGCAAGTTAAGCGAAGACGAAGCCAAGAGATACTTAATCGCTAGCAACGCTTTAGGCGGTGATTGGGATTTTGAAAAATTAAAATCTTTTGATCTAGATTTATTAACCGATATTGGCTTTGATAATCTAGAATTATTTAAATTTTGGGATAAAGAATTAGAGGTTAAAGACGAAGATTTCAATATCGAGGAAGAATTAAAGAAAATAAAGAAAGCTAAAACTAAACTTGGTGATTTAATTCATCTAGGTCCTCATAAGATACTTTGCGGAGACTCCACTAACCCTGATAATCTCAAAAGATTATTTGGTGGTGATAAGGCTTCAATGATATTCTCCGACCCAGTCTATAATTTAAATCTTAACTATTCTAAAGGAATTGGAGGAAAAAGTGAATATGGTGGAGAGGTTCGTGATAATAGGAGTTATGAGGAGTATAAAAGTTTTATTAAAAATTCCCTCCTATCTGCACTACCAAATACTAAAGATGATTGTCATGTATTTTATTGGTGCGACCAAACTTATATCGGTCTTTTTCAAGAATTATATCGAGAATTAGGGATAGCTAACAAAAGGGTTTGCTTGTGGTTAAAAAATTCACAAACTCCAACACATAAAGTCGCATTTAATAAGTGCTATGAACCCGCCGTTTATGGAATTAAGGGTAGGCCATATATTAATCCTGAGATTTTAAATTACAACGAAGTCTTAAATAAAGAATTAGGAACGGGAAATCAGATGCTTGAGGATATTTATGATTCTTTAGATATTTGGCTTACTAAACGTATTTCAGGCAAAGATTACGAACATGCCACCAGCAAGCCACCTAAGCTCTATGAGAAGGCTATAAGGCGTTGTGCTAAACCCGGAGACATCATTTTAGATTCCTTTGCTGGTTCAGGGTCTTCTATAATAGCCGGAGAGCAACTCAAAAGAAAAGTTTATGCTATGGAGCTTGAACCAATCTTTTGTGACTTAATAATTAAAAGATACAGGAAGTTAACTGGAAGAAAGGAGGTGGTGGAACATGTCTAAGAAAAACCGCCTTCAAGAAAATTTTTTTGAAGAGTTAAGAAAGGTGCCAATTGTTTTAGTGGCCTGCGAAAAATCAGGAATCTCAAGAAATAGTGTATATCGCTGGAAACGTGAAGACAAAAAGTTTGCCAGTAAAATGGAGGAGGCTCTAGCTGAAGGAGAGGCACTAGTAAATGACATGAGCGAAAGCCAATTATTAACTTTAATTAAAGAAAAGAATTGGTCAGCTATTAGTTTTTGGCTTCGGCACAGAAATCCGAAGTTCAAAGAAAAAATTGAAGTAACTTCAAAAATAGAAGGTAGCGATGCGTTAACTCCTGCTCAAGCTAAAGTTGTTAAGCATGCTTTAAAAATGGCAAAAATATTGCCAAGTAAAAAATTAATTAATAAAAAATATGAAGAAAAGTAAAATGATTCCACAAAAATTAGTGGAACAAATGACAAAAGACAAGAAAATAAGAACAGCGATAACTAGAGAAAGCTTTTCTTACTTTTTTCACTTCTACTATGCTCATTATGTTAAATATGAAACTGCTGATTTTCAAAAACACATAATATCCTTAATTGAATTGAGTCATAAAGAAAATTTGTTTGTAGTTGCTTTTAGAGGGTCTGGTAAATCAACAATTGTAACCGCCGCCTATCCTATCTGGGCGATACTTGGAAAACAACAAAAAAAGTTTGTTGTTATTTTCTGTCAGACTCAAGCTCAGGCTAAACAACATATGATGAATTTACGGCGTGAACTTGAAGATAATGATTTACTTAAAAAAGATCTTGATCCGTTTAGAGAAAATAGCGACGAATGGGGTGCTCAATCTGTAGTTTTTTCTAATACTAATTCTAGAATCACGGTTGCCTCAGTTGATCAAAGTATTAGAGGAATAAGACATCATGAAAATCGCCCTGACCTTATTATCTGCGACGACGTTGAAGATATAGCCTCAACCAAAACCAGAGATAGTCGTAATAAAACCTATCAATGGCTTAAAGGAGAAATAATTCCAGCTGGCGATAAAGATACTAGATTAATTATAGTGGGTAATCTATTACACGAAGACTCTCTACTAATGAGACTAAAAGAAGAAAGAGAAAAAGATATTATTGATGGTAATTTTCTTTATTATCCTTTGATTAATGGAAAGGGAGAATGTTTGTGGCCTGGTAAATATCCAAGCAAAAAAGATATTGAAATAGAACGTAAAAAAGTTGGCAATGAAATCACTTGGCAACAAGAATACCTGCTGAATATTGTACCACTAGAAGACCAAGCAATATTTGCTGAATGGATAAAATATTATGATAAATTGCCTGAACCTTTGCAATTATTTGACGACTATAGTTCACATCGAGAAGTGAGAGTTGGAATTGATCCAGCCATCTCTAAAAGCTCAATGGCTGATTATACTGCCATGGTACCAGGTATGCTTTTTGAAATAGAAAAAGGATATCGGTTATACATACTTCCTAAGATAGTGAATAAAAGATTAAATTTCCCTGAAACCGTTGAAACTTGCAAAATAATTGTTGAAAGTTACAAGAAAGACTTTCATATAGTTAAATTAGTTGTTGAAGATGTCGCCTATCAAAAAGCTCTACCGCAACAATTAAATTTCGACGGAGTAAGAGATGTTGTAACTACTAGGCCAGGTCATCAAGATAAAAGAAGTCGCTTAGTTCTAACTGCTAATTTAATTAAAACCGGACAAGTACTATTTCCTAGAGAAGGAGCAGAAGAATTAATACAGCAGATAATTCACTTCGGAGTAGAAAAACATGATGATTTAGCAGATGCTTTTATAAACCTAGTTAATAGTATGGTTGAGTCACCACCAAGAGTGCCAAGACTGTATAATCTATCTACATAGCCTAAATCAGCTCAAAAATTGCCAACAAGTTACCAACAGCTAGTTGCTTAGCAAAAGCTTAAAAGTGTGTCATTAATGGAGGCGTAGATTTAACTAATAATTAACTATTAAACCATATGCCTCCATTAGACGCTCCCTTAAAGTATTGCCTTTATGCTAGAAAAAGCGCTGAATCAGATGAAAGACAAGTTCAGTCCATTGATTCTCAGGTTAAGGAAATGCTTCAAATTGCCGAACGAGAAAATCTTGAAATTGTCGATATCAGACGAGAATCAAAGTCCGCTAAAGATTCTGGCAATCGTCCTGTTTTTAAAGAACTACTAAAAGACATAGCAGAAGAAAAATTTAATGCAATTCTAACCTGGGCACCCGATAGACTTTCTAGAAACGCTGGCGACTTAGGATCACTGGTTGATTTAATGGATGAGAAAAAATTAATGAGCATTCGTACCTTTGGTCAAACATTTAGTAACTCACCTAATGAAAAGTTTTTACTCATGATTCTATGTTCTCAGGCAAAACTAGAAAATGATAATCGAGGAATAAACGTAAAAAGAGGTTTAAGGGCAAGGTGTGAAATGGGTTTATGGCCCACTTGTCCACCAACTGGCTATTTTAAAGAAAAGCGAGTTGATCATAAAGGACAGTGCTTAGTCGATCCCGATAGGGGTCACGTTATAAAGCTAATGTTTGAAAAAGTTGCTTATGAAAAATGGTCAGGCAGAAAGATTTATAATTGGCTACGATTTGATTTAAACTTTAGAACAGCACTTGGAAAAAAACATTTAAGTCTAGGTAACATTTATCGTCTTCTTGAAAACACTTTCTATTATGGCCCGTTTGAATACCCACGAGGCAGTGGTAATTGGTATCAAGGAAAGCACGAACCAATAATCACAAAAGAAGTATTTGATTTAGTTCAGGATCAAATGAAAAATTCCCAATTAGTGAGACGAGAAAATATTGAGTTCGCTTTTACTAAAGTTATGACCTGCGGTTTATGTGGTTCGGGTATATCGGCAACAGAAAAATTTAAGAAACTAAAAAATGGCGGCTATAACCGTCATATTTATTATGGCTGTACTAAGGCGAAAGATAAGAATTGTAAATCAGGTTATATTAGCGAGGAAGATTTAATTAAACAACTACAAAAACAAGTTGAGAAATTAGATTTTAAAAAGTTACCTGTTCAAGACAAAATCGAAGGAGAAATAAAAAGATTTAAGAAATTTCAAATGATGGCAACTGGCAAAAACCAAAACATCGACGTAAGCGACGTCGATGTTAAGAACTACATTAAATTTTTACTAAAAGAAGGTGAGGATCAAGAAAAGCGAGAATTACTTACTTGTTTAAATGGGGAAATAAAACTGAATAATAAAGTGGTAGAGATTGTTTAGATATAATTTATCTTAATTTTATATTTAGTTTATCTAATACTTTTATTCAATTTTATCTTTGCTTATTATAAACCAATTGCGCTAGCTCCATGCTCTGCTTGTGCTTGCGTAAATCCTTCATATTTTAACTGCTCAATTAAACTGCCTCGAGAAAAAGCTGAATAATCCATATACTGCTCAGCACTTTTAGCTGCTTGCTCATACCAATCAGCACCAGAATTATCTACTCCGTAAACCGCATCCGAATTAGAAAATTTTTCATACTCTAATTGCTTAATCAATCCACTACGAGAGAAAGCTGAATAGCCTAAATAAGATTTTGCACTTCTAACCGCATTTCTTTGGCTAACTGTTTCACTTTGTACTGGCTCTGGTTTATCTTCAATTTTGGTGGGAGCTGGACTTTGACTAACAACATCTGGAATTGTAGATTTAACTTCTTCGGGGTTTTCATTGTTTTCCTCATTTAAAGTAGGAATTACTTCTGCTTCATTTGCCTTCTCTTCATTGGTTTCTATTTGTGGCTGTTCCTCATCTTTTTGATTAGCTGTAGCCACTTCGTTTATTATATTTTCGCTATCAATAAGTTGCTCTTCTCCCTGCGTTTCAGCTTGTTGAATATTGGAGTCGGTGGAAGAAGGATTAACAGTCGCACCAAAAATTATTAAACCAATAACGATGACCCCAATTTTCATGCCTCTTGAAAGACTGAATTTCCACTTTTGATCAACTAGTTTTGTAACAGGCGGAAGAATAACCGCGGCCATTACTAACATAACTAATCCCGGTATTGGATCTGAAAAGATAGAAAAAATTCCAGTTAAGGTAAAAAGGGTGCCAAAAATCCAACTAAGCACTAGGGCTATTGTGATTTTTTTACTTTGAGTTGTTTGATCGCTCATATTTTTTTATATTAATTATAAATAGGTCTAATGTCGTTAAAACAAAAACGGACACCCGACCTAGTTGCGAAACAGTAAAAGGTGTCCGTGAGGATCCTACTTACGTTCAGTCGGAGTGCCCGTTTCTGTACGTAAATAGGAAAATAAACCAAAAAAATGGCTAATCCTCACAAATATATTTTACTGTTTCGCACCTTCAATATAACGTAAAAATACCGAAAAGTAAAGAAAAGTTACCAACAAGTAAGAAATATTAGCATAAATGCAAAAAATAAAGACTTTCTATTTTTTTTCTAATATGTTATAATATTGTCATATTAATAAATAAGATAAAAATATGATAACTAAGAAGCAAAAAGAGGTTTTATCCTTTGTTGAAAATTATAATAAAAAAAATGGTTATTCACCCTCCTTAGAAGAAATTAGAAAAAGGTTTAAACTATCCTCTGTTTCAACTGCCCATTATTACATAAAACAGCTCGACAAGCTGGGTTATCTAGAAAAAGAAGAAAATCACCCTAGATCAATATCCCTTTCCAATTCTGGAATTATTGAGATTGAAATAGCGGGAACAATAACAGCAGGAAAGCCAATTGAAGCTATAGAAACAAAAGAAGAAACAATCGCAGTTCCAGCCAAAGATTTAGATTTAAGCTCTGAACACTACGCCTTAAGAGTTAAGGGAGATAGTATGATAGAAGAAGGTATTTTTGACGGAGATATTGTTATAATTAAAAAACAATCAGTTGCTGAAAATGGACAAACAGTTGTCGCCATCATAGATGATAACGAGGCAACTTTAAAAAAATTATATAGAGAAAATAATAGATTCAGGCTACAACCAGCTAACCAAAACATGCTACCACTATTTAAAAAAGAAGTAGAGGTTAGAGGTGTGGTGGTAAATATAATTAGAAAACTAAATCCTGATAAACCAGAGTTTAAAACACTTGATCTATTTGCTGGAGTTGGTGGTATTAGACTAGGATTTGAAAAGGCTGGGTTTAATACTGTCTTTGCTAATGACTTTGAGAAAAACTGCAAGAATACTTATGACTTAAACTTTAAAACCTCTAAATTAATAGTTGAAGATATCAGAAAAATAGGAGTAGACGATTTACCTGATTTTGACTTTCTATTAGCAGGATTTCCCTGCCAGTCATTCTCAATAGCTGGATATAGAAAGGGTTTTGAAGATAAAGATAGAGGTAATTTATTTTTTGATATATCTAGGATAATAAAAGCAAAAAGACCGGCAGGTTTTTTATTAGAAAATGTAAAAAATTTAAAAGGTCATGACGGAGGAAAAACTTTTAAAATTATAGAAGAGACGCTAGTTAGCCTTGGCTATCATATAAAATTCAAGGTATTAAATAGTATGGAATATGGAAACATACCTCAAAACAGAGAAAGGATATATATAGTTGGATTTAAAAATAAAAAATATATAGATAATTTTGAATTTCCAAAACAAACAAAATTAGAAATAAAAATCAAAGATATTTTAGAAGAAAAGGTTGATAAAAAATATTATTATAACGACAAGCCTTTATTTGAGAAAATTAAAGATGATATTAAAGATCAAAACAAAGTTTATCAGTGGAGGAGAAAATATGTTAGAGAAAATAAAAAAGGCGTGTGCCCAACATTAACAGCCAATATGGGAATGGGTGGCCATAACGTACCAATAATAAAAGATAAAAAAGGTATAAGGAAATTAACTCCCAGTGAATGTTTTAGAATTCAAGGTTTCCCTAAAAATTATAAATTACCTAAAGAATTAGCTGACTCCGCTTTATATAAGCAGGCTGGAAACTCAGTGACAGTTACTGTAATTGAAAATATTGCAAAAGAGATAAGAAAAGCTATTGAAAAATAATTACCAAACTTTTACATTTTTAGCTATAGGTTTTAAATTTTGTTCTTTTATAATCTTGTCAGTAATACTAAATCTTGGACGTCTTCCCTGTAATTGCTGTTCTTTCATCGTTTGATTTTTATTAACTTTCATATCATATATGAGATTAGAAGGAACTTTATAAACATTAAAAGTCCCATCTAGCTTTCCCTCGTTATAAAAATCTAAAAAATATAAATCATCCCATTTTGAATCAGGTCCAAAGGATGTTAAATCTGATTCTACGCTACAGGCCTTAATTTGTTCCGCTCTATTGGTTTTAGTATTAAAAGTGTCAAAAGATGCTGACGATTTTCCTTGAAGAGATATAAATCTTTTTGAGCCTGAATATAAGCTAAAAGCAACTTCAGATAAACCTTCGGGAAAATTTGGCTCCCTAGATTTATAATCTCTCATACCAAATTTTAAAATTTTCCACATATCAAAAAGTTTTTTCCATTTTTTGCCGTCACTCTTATTAAAATCCATTAATTCAAGACAACAATCATTTCCAAAGACTTTTGTCTTGTGTTTTATCAGTTTCATAAAATTAAAATCAATTTATATTAATTTTAACTAAAGTTTATCAAAAATTTAGATATAAAACAACAAAGCAAAATATTTTCTGATATAAATTTCATTTAAAATTCATCAAATCACGAAGAAAACACAAGAATATAAACAAATTGATTACATTATTTACTTAATCCAGATGCTTAAATCTAATGTTAATCCTGTCTTTCGTCTATAATTTGCTTGAGCAATTGCTATTCCAACAGATGTTAAAGACATATTTTTCATAAAACTATGGTTCCATAAATCAATTAATGCTTCTAAGAACGGTTTTCCTATTTCAATTAACTTACTTTTAACTTCATCATTAGAATAAATATGCTGTCCAAATAAAGATTTTAACTTTTTGGAAATATTTTCATCTAATTTAGCATTATTTATTTTTTTATTTAAAGCATCCTCATTTAAAACATTTAGTTGAAACCTGCTACTATCATTTAGGCATATAGTCGTAAACTCATTAAAAAAATTTCCTGTGGCTCCAACTTGTTCTTCAAATATATTTTTTTCAAACCCTTTATAAAAATGCCCTCTGTATGTATTGCTAAAAATATCTTCAATTCTATTTGATCCCATGCCTATACTCCCACAACCTGCAAATTCTAAATGTTGATATAAAGAATTTTCCTTTGAAAGGCTGTCTGTAAAGGGTTTTATATTTGTTTCTAGATAATTTCTGAACGATTTTGTGTCTTTTGCTCCGTTATTTACTGAATATTTTAAAAGAAATATTATTGTTAGAGTGTCCATTTGCGAAGCAGTTAATTTTGGGACAACGCTAATACTTTCATCCAAAACTATTTGCTTTAAATCTCGTTCTTGATGATCAATTCTATCAATTAATATATCAATTAACACTTCAGACATATCCTTATCCCCTGTTTTTGCATAATTCTTTTGCGCCTCATAAAGAATATATTGAAAACCCGGATTATTCACAAATTCAAGAGATGAAGATTTTTCTTTTTTTAGTTTTTCAATAAAATTATTAGTTATCTCTTCTGCCCTAATTGTGGCTATCTGTGAAGCTTCTTGAGATAACTCTAAAAAATTCTCCTTAAAAACATCTAGGGCGATATCTTTCACGTCAGAGTATGAAAAACCCTGTTGAACATTTACTGTCTCAACTTGAACAATTGTTGAATCGTCACCACTCTTAGATATTTGTGTTGTCTTTTTATTCATCTTTAATTTTATTAATATTGCCAATCTGAATATTTGAAGAATTATTTTTTGATTTTTGTTTTTGCTTTATAGATAAATATCCTTTTTTTTCAAAAAAACGTATAAAAAAAGTTAAGAAAGCAACTCCTATGCCCCCGAACAACCATTCATAATTATTAGACAACCATTCAATTATTATCTCCATAAATTTTTATTAAACTAATTTTTTATTTAAATATATGTTTAATATTAATTTTACGCTATCTACTAATCATTATATAAAATATCTTAAATCAAATTTATCATAATTTTATATAAAAATCAATTTATGTTTTGCCTAATATAAAACAAAACAGAGCTTCGAAAAGCCCTGTTTTAAACCACCTCGTGCTAGCACGATGTTGCGGAGAGGGAGGGATTCGAACCCTCGGTACCATTTCTGGTACGACAGTTTTCAAGACTGTTCCGTTCGACCACTCCGGCACCTCTCCTGATATATATAATAAATTATATAGTATATTTAGTTGTTCAACTATCTATCATCACCACTACCACTTAAAGTTCCTCTTTCTAATCTTGATTCTAATTTCTCAATATTTCTCTGCGCCACACCTTCCAAATCAATGTTTAACTCAGTTGCTAGTTGTGATAAATACCACAATACATCACCTAATTCTTTTTCTATAGCTCTTCTATCTTCATCATTAACTGCTCCTGCTTTATCTCTAATAATCTTTTTAATCTTCTCAGAAACCTCTCCTGACTCCCCTGCTAAACCTAGAGTAGGGTAAATATAATTACTACCCTGATCAGGATAAAGAGCTGTTCTTCTTGATTTTTTTTGATATTCACTAAAATTCATAGAATTAAAAGAATAAAAAGAATTTTAAAAATAAAGCTCATTGAGCTCTACTAAAAATATTCTAAGCTATATTGAGATAAAAGTCAAAAAACAAATCCTATATTAGACTTGTATCAATATGTAAAAAGTTATTAATATTATCAAAAATTAACTATTTAATCTTTTTTTGTTTTTTGTTTTGTAAATGTTTTGAGTTTTTATTACTTATAACACTTTCACCAATATCTTTTTCTATTTCATTTCTGGCTGTCTTTGCTACTTTACCACCTCTCTTAGCAACTTTCTTGTTCTCAGGTAATCCCTCTGGTTTATGTTTCTTAGATATCTCTGTGGTAGAAGCCTCTGCCAGCATATTAAGAACTAATTCTAAATTAGTCATATTGTCTCTTAAGTTTTGCTTTTTAAGATTCTTAAACTTTTTATATTCTTTTATATATTTATCAGACCACGCTTTAGTTATTTAATTTGTTAAAATAGCAAAATCCAGACCTCTTTTAACTCCCCTTTCTTGCCACTCATCTGTTAAATCTTTTCTAATTTCAATTGTCTTGAGTCTTTGATTAATCCATTCTTTAGAATAACCCTTTTTTAAATAAGTCTCCATAGCTCTATCTATTGCTAGTTCCGGATCTTCTATTTCCTCTATTCTTTCATAACCTACCTTAGCTAACCAAATCTTAAAAGGTTCTGTTTTTGGCGATGGTATAGATTGAATTAGACGTAATAGATTTTCTGTAGAAAGACAGTCTGTTTCTCGCTGTTTACCATCCAACGATAGCATCTTCAAGTGTACGATTTTATCGTACACTTCACTTCCTTCAATTTTTAACTTATTTTTTAAGTCCGCCCAGTATCTTTTAGGAATAGAAGAATCTGTTAATATTTCAACTACATCTATAATAGAAAAATACCAAAGTTCTTTGTCTTCATCAAAGTGACGACGAACTTTTTTATCTTTAAGTAGTATAATTGTATTATCTTTTTTACTTATATATTCTTTAATATTATTATACTATTAGCATAACAAATGCTATATAAAATTTATAAAAATCTTATATAAAAAAACAGACCTAATACTAGATCTGTTCTAATGCGGAGAGGGAGGGATTCGAACCCTCGGTACCCCGTTAAGGGTACAACACCTTAGCAGGGTGCCCCGTTCGACCGCTCCGGCACCTCTCCTAGATATTATATACTATACTAAATATTATATTACTATATACATTGTGATATATAGAAATATTAATAAATATAAAAGCGAACTAACTTCGCCCTGTAAAGATAAATATAATTATGCTATAATTAATATATAAAAAATATACTCACTTGTCAATTTATATGAACGAAGAAAATAAACAAGAAAACATAATAAATTGGAAAATTCCAGAATATGACAGCCCTGAAAGAAATAAACGTTGGTATATTATTGCAATTATTGTAATACTAGCCATACTAACATACTCTATTGTTACAACCAACTATTTATTTACCATTATTATGCTTATAGGTTCTTTTTTACTTTTTTATTATGACAAAAAAAAGGCTCTTATGATAGACTTTATTTTAGAAGAGGAAGGAACTGTAATTGGTAGTAAATTCTATGATTATGATGAAATAAAAAATTTTAGTATTGTCTATAAACCCAAAGAAGATATTAAAAATCTTTACTTCACTTTCAATAACAATCTTAGAAATAGAATGACCATACCTTTAATGGAGCAAGATCCTTTAATTGTTAGAAGATATCTATTACAATACCTTGATGAAGATTTAGATAGAAACCATGAACCAGTCTCAGAAAGTATTGCTAGGATGCTAAAATTGCAATAGATAAATATTTAAAAAACGGGAGGACATGCTTTCCCTTTACTTTTCTTTTGTTATTTTGTACAGTAAACAGCAGTCCTCATAGTTCAACGGATAGAACACAAGATTGCGGATCTTGAAATCTAGGTTCGATTCCTAGTGAGGGCACATTTTAAAACACAGCTAAAAAGCTGTGTTTTATTTAATTTCCATCTCCTTCTTGCTATAATATAAATATGATAAATCTAAACAGCTCAATCTCACAACTAAAAGGAGTAGGCAAAATAATTAGTAATAAACTATTTAAACTAGACATTGAAACAGTCGAGGACTTATTATATTACTTCCCTTGGCGCTATGAAGATATTGGTAAAACTAAGAGCATATCTCAACTTAAAATTGGTGAAACAGCTAATATACAAGGAGAAATAGAACTTATCCAAAACAAAAGAAGCTTTAAGAAAAGATTAAACATTACCGAAGCACTAGTAAGTGATGACTCAGGGACCATAAAAGTGGTTTGGTTTAATCAAGCCTATTTAAGTAGAAACCTTAAAGCTGGTGACAGTGTTTCTTTAAGTGGAAAATTAGAGGAAAAAAATGGACAATTAACTTTAAGCTCCCCTGTTTATGAAAAGATTGGTAATAATCAAGAATTAATTCACACTCAAGGTATAATTCCCTTCTATCACCTAAGTGCGGGCATAACTAACAAACAACTAAGATACTTATTAAAACAAGTAATGCCTCTAACTAAAGAATTAGAGGATAGTTTACCTTTTGATACCAAAAAAAGGCTAAAACTTTTAGATATTAAAGATACTATAGAAAAAATTCACTTCCCTAAAGACAAAAATGATATAAAAGAAGCACAAAAGCGCTTAGCCTTTGAAGAACTTTTTGGACTACAAATCAAATCATTAACCCTAAGACACGAACTTAAAAATAAAAAGTCTCCTGTTATTAAGTTCCGACAAGAAGAAACTAAAAACTTTGTCTCAAGTTTACCCTTTAAGCTAATGCCTCAACAAAAACAATCTGCTTGGGAAATACTGCAAGATATAGAAACAAAAAAACCAATGACTAGACTACTACAAGGGGATGTTGGTAGTGGAAAAACCGTAGTGGCTAGCATGGCACTCTTAAATTCAGCCCTAAATAGAAAGAAAAACCATGCTAAACATGAACAATCCTTGCTCATGGCTCCTACAGAAATACTAGCCCAGCAACATTATCAAACAATACAGAGATTATTAAAAGATTTTAATATAAAAATTAGTTTATATACCAGAAGCTTTAAAAAATCTAACTTTATCACTCAAACTGAAAAAGAAGACAATAAAAAAGGAAAGAAAAAAGCAGAGCAAATAAAAAAGGCTAAATATTTTCAAGCTGATATAATTATTGGCACACAAAGCCTTATTCAAAAAGATACTCCTATAGAAAAACCAGCTTTAGTTATTGTAGATGAACAACATCGCTTTGGAGTTGAGCAAAGACAAAAACTAGCCAAACGTGCAGACGAACTCACACCTCACTACCTCTCCCTCACAGCTACTCCTATCCCTCGCTCTTTAGCCTTATCTATCTATGGACATTTAGATGTCTCTAATATTAAAACCTTACCTAAAGACAGACAAAGTATTAACACAAAAGTAGTTTCAGAAGAAAATAAATACAAAGTTCATCAATTCATTAAACAAAGAATAGAAAACAATGAACAAGTTTTTGTTATCTGTCCTTTAGTAGATCCGTCAGATAAACTAGGGGTTAGATCTGTTAAAGAAGAATACAAAAATCTTAGTGAAAATGTTTTTCCTGATATAGATATTGCTTTTTTACACGGTAAAATGAAAGCTGAAGAAAAAACCAAAGTTATGCAAGATTTTTTAAGTAATAAATTTAAGATTTTAGTTAGTACTTCTGTAGTTGAAGTAGGTGTTGATATTAAAAACGCTACCGTTATGATGATAGAGGATGCCAGTAGATTTGGACTAGCTCAACTTCATCAATTTAGAGGCAGAGTGGGTAGAAGCAATAAAAAATCATATTGTTTTTTAATGCTTTCAAATATTTCTTCTACTAAAAGCAAAGAAAGATTACAAGTACTAGAAAGATATAATAATGGCTTTAAAATAGCTGAAGAAGACTTAAAGCTAAGAGGTTCAGGTGAGATGTATGGAACCATACAAAGTGGTTTCCCTGAATTAAAGTTTGCTTCTTTATTTGACCTTGAACTAATTAAAAAAGCTCAGGACGAAGCTAAAACATATATAAAAAACCAATAAAAAAAGGGATCTAAATTTAGACCCCTGTTGTTGAAAACTATTGTCAATCGCTAAAAAATTCATTTAATTTTTTTTCAATCTTATTTCTTTTTAAAAGGTTTTTAAAAGGTTTTTTTAGTAGTACTAAAAATATTACTGATATTATAGTTAAAAAAAGGCTTAGAATAGGATTAAGAAAAGCAAATCTTGCTACCTCCTCTAAAAAACTATTACCAGGAATTGTACTTTGGAAAGAGACTGCTATTATTAAAATAATAGAAGTGATGCTAAGAGCTACTAATAACCCTGATAAAAAAAGCAATGACAATAACAATACGTTTTTCATTTTCTGTTTTTTCATGATATTTTATTTTTTTGTGAATGTTCTATTTATTCCTTACTTTATTTTATATATATATTATAACACTTATTAATTAAAGTGTCAACATCAATTGACCTTAAAAATATATTAATGTATACTAGTTGTAGTTATTTTACAATTTATTAGTATTAACTCAAAAAATTTAGGTCATGATGAGTAAAAAAAAATTAAGCTTAGGAGAAACTAAAAAAGTATTATCTCTTCCCACCTGTCAAGTAGATGAAAAAAACACTAGCATGGCACACGTTGATAAATGTTCAGCTAGAATAAAAAAAGGGGGGATACACGTTACAATCTATCCAATTATTAATGGAAAAATTAAAGGCCCTCGTGAAGTTAGACAAAAAATAATTATGGATTCTGTTGTCAGACAAGACATTGTTAATTTTGCCCAAAAAACAAAAAGAGGAAGAAAAAAGAAAGCAAAAAAGAAACCACTTTCAACAGAAAAACACTTACAAAAACACGTTTTATCTACCAACGCATAAATTATCTCATCAAACAACAAACAGAGCGATTATTTAATCGCTCTTTTTTATTACTTAAAAATATCCATTAAATCCTTTATCTCTTTAACACCTATTATACTAGCGCCTTTATTTGTCTTATTATCTTTAAATAATTTAACTTGACTTTGAGGTATAATTATTTGTTTGAACCCTAACTTTATAGCCGACTTCACTCTAGCATCTATTTTAGAAATAGAGCGCACTTCCCCTCCTAATCCAACTTCTCCTAAAACAAGAGTTTGCCTATCTATTTTCAAATCTAAGCCTGAGGAAATAATAGCTAAACACACTGCTAAATCAAGAGCTGGATCACTCATTTTAAGTCCTCCCACAATATTTAAAACAATATCTTTAGCAACTAAATTAAGTTTAGTTCTTTTACTAATTACAGCTGTGAGAACTTGCAATCTATTAAGATCAAACCCTGCTGACTTTCTTTGTGGATAGCCAAAGATGGTTTTACTAACTAAAGCTTGAATGTCTAAAAGAAAGGGTCTAGTACCTTCAATAACTGAGCTAATAACTGAACCTGACATATTACTAATTTCTTTAGAGATGAAAATATCAACACTTTCTTCAACTGCTTTGAAACCAGTGCTTGTCATTTCAAAAAGACCAATTTCAGAAGTAGAGCCAAAGCGGTTTTTTGTGCTTTTTAAAACAGTATAATTATTACTTAAATCTGTCTCTAAATATAAAACAGTGTCAACAATATGTTCTAAAGACTTAGGACCTGCCACTTGTCCGTCTTTAGTAATATGACCAATTAAAATTATACTAATATTTTCTTGTTTACTAATTTCCAAAAACTGACTAGCACATCCCCTAATTTGTGACAGATTGCCTGGCTCTGATTCAATAACACTAGAATGAATAGTCTGGATAGAATCTACTATAGCTAAATCTGGCTTATATGAACTAAGCAAAGAAGCAATTTTTTCTAAATTAGTTTCACTAACAAATTTAATATTTTCTATACTACAATTTAATCGTTCCAGTCGTGACTTTACCTGCCCAGCAGATTCTTCACCACTAACATAAAGAACTTTATAATTCTTAGCTAATTTGTCCGCTATTTGAGCTAACATGGTTGATTTACCAATACCAGGCTCTCCACTAAAAAGAGTTAGTGACCCCGGAACTATGCCACCGCCCAAGACTCTCTCTGCTTCAGACCAAGAAAAACTCATTTTACTAAACTCTTCTTCCTTTAATGTTTTTAAATCAATTATATCTGCAGGTTTAGCTTGTGCACGAGCTGTTTTTTTTGAACTTTCTTCTTCTTTAATTTCAGATTCCATAGTACCCCAAGCACCACACTCATGACAACGCCCACTCCATTTAGAGGACTGGGCGCCGCATTTACTACAAGAATATATTTCTTTAATTTTAGCTGTCATATATATTAAGTGCTTATTATCTATCTAACGCTCTTTTAATCTCATCTATTAATAGCGCTCTATTAAACTCTCCTAGCAGTTCTCTGTCATTTATATAAGTATATGGTACTCCAGGAAGCTTTAGTGCTCTAGCTTCAGCTATAGAGCTAGCTAACACATCACTATGTTCTAAATTATTATAACAAGACTTGAATTTCTTCATATTTAAATCCGTAGCTTCTGCTAGACCAAAAATAAAGTTATTGAACTGATTTTGGCTAAGGCCACTTTGAGTGCTGAAAGTAGAATATTGAGAACTATATGAATTTAAAAATTCCCAAAACTTATTTTGTGATTGAGCACATCTACCTGCTAAAGCCCCCTGCCAAGAATTACTACTTATTTTATCTTCAGGATAATCTTTCCAAATTAAATTTATACCCTTACTGTCATCAATAACTCCTTTTATCATATTAATTTGCTCTAAACAATATGAGCAAGTATAATCGCCAAAATACACTATATTAACTTCTGCATCCTCAGGACCATAATTAGGATCATACTTAGTAATTACAGGTTTTAATTCTTTATCTTCTTGATCTCCAAAATAAGTGATATAAGGATCATTAGAAATATCTATAGGGTTAAAACTATTCACACTCACTGACTCCATATTTATCCTATCTTGATTCTTTTCATAGCTACCCATGAAGTATAACAAAAGAAGTATGAAAACAAATAAAAGTAACAATGAAAAAGTTACAAAGGCTTTAGTGGGTGGATTGTTTTTATTTAAAAATTTAAACATATTATTGCCAGTAAGCGTCATCAACTTTATACTCATCACCTACTTTATTAAAATTAATAATTATATCTTGATTATAAACATTTTCTTGTTGATCTTTTACTTCTTTTCTTTTAGTAGTTACTATCACACTAGCGCTATCATCATTAAACTCGGTTACCTCTCCTACTAAGGCTGTAGTAGTAATACCATAATAATTACCAATATATTCTTTTTCTGATTGCTCCTCAATATAATTGTCTGCCCACAACTTCATTGAATCAGTCATATATATTTTTAAATCATTAATATTGCCAAAATTACCTTCATTTGAATAGGAACCAAAACGTTCACTAATAGCAAAGGCCATTTGTTTTAAATCTTCTTTACTTGTTTCTCTTTGTGCCTCTTCTTCTTCATCAAAACGATAAACCATTGGCTCTTCTTGATTAGCTGGTATTTGGGTATTCTCAGGTGCTGGTTCAGTTTCATCATTAATTTCATTTTCAGTTTCAATTTCAGTTTCTTTATTTGCATCTTTTGGTACTTCAGGATTTGTTTTATTAAGATTATTAAGCACTAAAAAGACTCCAATTAAAACTAATAAGATTACTACTACAGCAATGGTTATTTTTGTTTTTTTATTCATATAATTTATTTATTATCATCACCTTCCAGTTGCTCTTCCTCAAATTCTTTTTTAGACTCCTCAATATCAAGTAACTGGCGAGGATCAGAAGTTATTAATTGATCTTCACTATATGAAGCTACCACTTTAATAGCAACATGTTTATTACCTGCAAAAAATATTCCTTCTCCTAAACCTGATTCAAGTAATAAATACTTTTCTCCCTCTGTGAGTAAAAAAGTTTTTTGTACTAAATCTATAGCTGCAGGTGATTGTTTTAATAATAATTGTAAAGAAGAATTAGTAACAATAGCTTTTCCATAAGGAGATGTTAAAAAGTCATTAACATCTTGAGTAATAGTGGTAACTCCTAAATAATATTTACGACATCTCTTTACCAAAGCAAAGATAAACTTAGCGCTGTCTTCTCTTTGCATCATCCACCAGGCCTCATCAATAATCAAAATTCTCTTTTTTGTTTCTGATCTAACAATATTCCAAATATAATTAATAATAGTATAAATAGCAATTGGTCTTAACTCATCTTCAAGGTCACGAACAGAAAAAGAAACCATCTGGTTATTCATTTCTACGTTAGTAGGACTATTAATTAAACCTGCAAACGTTCCTTCCGTATATTTCTTTAATCTTAAAGATAATTCAGTACCACCCTCCATACCTTCAAGCACTTGCTGGAAATCAGACATAATCGGAGGCTCAATATTAGATAAATCTGAATCTGCTGTAATATCTTTTTTAGCATAGGTCTCAAGCAAAGCTCTATCTACTACTGAGTCTTGATCATAATCTAAGTCACCAATCATTAACCTTACTAAACCTTTTAAAGTAATTACTGCACTTCTAATAATATCTTTAGGTTTAGCTTCCCCGCCAATAGCTCTAGGCAAATCAAAGGGATTTATTTTATTTTCACTGGACAAGGAGATGTTTACATAAGTACCACCAACCGCATCAGATAAATGTTTATATTCATATTCAGGGTCAATAATAATAACATCAGTTCCCATCATTAAAGACCGCAATACTTCTAACTTAATAGCATAACTTTTACCTGCACCGGAGCTAGCAAAAACCACTGAATTAGCATTTTGCAAATTAAATCTATCAAATAATATTAAACTATTGTTGTGCCTATTAATACCATAAAGTATTCCTCTATCACTAGTTAATTCACTGGAAATAAAAGGAAAAGAAGAAGCTGCTGGTGATGAATTCATGTTAAAAGTAATATAAAGTTCATCATTACCTAAAGGTAGAGTAGAATTAAAACCTTGTTCAGCTTGATATAAAACTCTACGAGAATATACTAAACGCGAACCAAATATATCTTCCACCTGGTCTGATAACCTATTCATTTCTTCTTCACTTTCAGTATACAAAGTAACGTAAAGAGCAAACTGAAAGAACTTTTCTGTACCTTGAGTTAAAGAATCTCTTAAGGCTTCAATATCTCTTAAAGCTGTTTCTCTAATAGGATCTCTAGCTGCTCCTTTTTCAGAGTCAGATATAATTTGTGCTTCCAAAGCACCCACTCTTTTCTTTAATTGTTTTAAAATAACTGCGCTCTTTACTGGATAGAAAAACATGGAAACATCAAATGTCTCATTTAAATTAATTATGGGAGCAAACCATCCAACACTAATATAACGAGGATAACTAATAACAAAGACAGTTCTAACATATTGCTGTCCTAAACGTAAAAAAGTATTATCAACCTTTAAGCTAGCTGGAGAAATTAAGTCCCTAACAGATAAAATACCTCTACGAAAAGATTTTTCATCAGCAATAATATCTTTAGTCCGGTTCAATTCACTTTTTTTAGACACCTCTTCTTCTTGCAATTCCTGTTCTTCTTGATTCTTAGCTTTTTTTTTGTTTTTCTTCTGAAAATTTATCATAACAAAATTATAATCAAATAATATTAAATATCTACTCTCAATTTCCTAACATCAGCTAACTCTTGATTTTTAGCAGTGTCAGGATTATATGTCTTATAATACAACTCTATTAAACTTTGAGTATCTAGTTTAACCGTACTCACGCCCATAGACTCAAGATTAGTTGTAACACTTGCTAGACGACGTGCTAACATGGTTTTATATTTTTGGAATTTCTTTTCTTGTAATTTTAATGATTTAACTGGACTCAAAGCTTCTCTAAGTGAACTAAAAAAACCTTTCCTTTTATCTGAAAGTGGATTATAGGGAACTACTACATAAAAACGTTTATTCATTATCTTACCAATAGAAGTAAGTTCTTTAATATATTCAATATATTCCCCTGTTTGCATTTTTAAAAGCTTGTTAGTCTGTTCTTTTTCATTTTTTTCTAAATACTCAACATATCCATTAATATTTAACTCTCTAGATTGAATTACAATCTGAAAAACAAAATCCAAATTATTTAAAAATCTCACATAAGAAGAAATAATAGCATTTTGTTCGTCTTCACTTTTAAGTGAAAAATTAATGCTAGACACTAATATCACTGATCTTAAAGTTCCATCTTTCATAATAACGGTATCATCTTTAATTTCAGCAATATCAAGAAACTCTTGAGTAGAACGACTAACTTTGCTACTTGTTTTTTTATCTTTAGCCATAATTAATTTAAATCTATTTGAATATCACCGGGCTCATCTTCTGTGCTTTGATACTGTCCTTTAGTATCAACCACTAAAGAGAGCTCGGCTAAACGTGATTTGTTATAAAATTCTTTTCTTGGTATTTTTTCTTTATACTCAATATTTACAATCTCTTCTTCAAAGTCCTTATCAAGCTTATGATTCCAAACTCTAAGTCCTGGTTTCTTTAATGTTTGAATTAAATTAAGCACAAAGAAATGAAGAGGTCTGCCATTAATTTTAAAAAAGGCAAAAGCACCAGCAATAATAATTAAAATTACAGCTACTACTACAAATAATTCAAAATCAAAAGCTAAATAAGCTACACCTCCAAGCACTGCAGCTGCTATAAAGATTAAAAACTGTCTGGCTGTGATAGGACCAATAACCTTAGCTTCAACTTCAATAAATTGTGGAACTGTAAATTGTTGCATATATTAAAACATGAGTGACCTATTAAATGATACTAAGGCCTTTAATTCTTCATTGCTTAAGTAATCTCTGTTTTTTTCTTGTCTTTGTTTTATTACTTCACTAATAGGTTTAGACTGATTAATACTTTCTATACTAATCTGATGATATAATTTATTTAAAGGATTTTTTTTCCAAGCCTGAGTAGCTTTAATACCCTTCTCATATGATTCTTTACTTAATAAATCAATTTTCTCTTTTATCTTAGCAAAAGCTTCTTGAGGATCAGATGACAATCTTCTAAAATTTTTCAAGTTAAAGAAGTTAAGCTCATCAATTGGTCCCATGATACGTTGACTTACCTTAATATCTTGCATAGACTTCTTGCCAGAACTAACAGGCGCTTGACTTAAATGACTTGAAGTTGATTTTCTAGTCTCTTGAGATGAATCTTTCAGATCACTACTTGCTTCTTCTCGCTTTACATTATTTACTGCAAAACTTTTTTTCTTACTATCTATATGCTTTTGTTCTTCTGCCTGCTTTTGACTATCTTTATCTTCAGGTTTTATAAACTCTTGTTTATTTTCATTTTGAACCTCTTTAGATTTTTTCATGTCCACGTCTTCTTTTTTTTCTATATCTTTTTCAGCTTGTTGTTTTTCATTATCTTTCACTTCTGTCTCTTTATTTTCAGGCTGTACTTCAGTACTTTCTTTACTATCATCTTTTTTATAAATTTTTGATTGTTCTTTTTCCTTGCTAACAACAGGAGGAGGTGGAGCAATCTCTCTTTTAATGTGTAATTTTTTATACAGATCATCTTTATTTTTTTCTACCTCTTTATCTCCTGCTTTATTCTTCTTGCTATTTACTTCATTACCTTTTTCTTTATCTTTAAGTTTTAATGAGTCTTTTAAATTATAACTTTCATTTAAAGATTCTAGTTTATCTCTTTTTTCTGCCTCTTCACTAATTTTAGGTTTAGGTTTTTCAATCTTAGATTCTTGGCTTTTTTTATATTCATCCACCAACTTTAATAACTTATCAATACTAGCATCATCTAGACTTAACCCTCCTTCTTGTCCAGATCGAGACAAAGTACTACGAGTAGAAATTTTATCTCGTACTCCTTTAATATAAGTACGTAAAACCATGTTTAGCCTACCGTGTAAATAACTACTACTTAAACTCACATCCGCTTTATCAATAATATTTTTAGTAGCTTTATCTATTTTAGTATTATGATCCTCTTTTTTAGAAATCTGATTAATTAATTCTTGTGGATCTTCTTTTTTATCTATTTTTTTCAATTTATCTATATTATCTTCTTTTTTTTCATTATTTATATTTTCACCTTTATTGCTATCTAAATAATCACTAACATCTTTAAATACAGTTTCTTTTAATTTTTTACTTAATTCTTCCGCTTTTTTTTCAGTAAGATCATTCTCTCCAGCTAAATACAAAGCCATATTCTTATATGGAACCTGTTTTACCATTACCTTCATAACTAAAGCTGCTAAATTAACCTGATATCTTTTCTCCAGTTCACTTATTTTTGACATAATTCCCTTTTCAGAGATTTTAGATCTTAAATCTTTGGGAAGTTTGTTAAATTGTTGTAAATAGTCAAACATAAAATAGCTTTACGACAATTTTAATTTTTTTATACTTGTCGCTTAAATATTTAATTACTTATATTTTAGCATACTTTTAAAAGACTTAAAAGAAATTGCACTCTCCTATGTTATAGTTGACAGTAGAACAGTACAAATATGTTGAAGAAAAATAATAAAGATGGTTTAATTAAACAAACAAAAATTAGTTCAATTAACCATATGCAAACAAAGGCACAACTAAGACTAAATCCATACAAATATCATCTATCTATAGAAGCTAAAAAGAGGTTGAGATGGATGTATATTCTCTATTATGAACATGAAGCTAATATAAGTGTTAGTGCTAACAAGATTGGCATATCCAGACAATGGTTATCGAGTATCAAGTCAGAATTTGAAAGAAATAATAAAAATCCTAGAAGTTTAGAGCCTAAATCTAAAGCGTCAAAAAATACTAGAAACAGGAATAGAATAGATAAGAATATAGAAAACAAAATAATAAAGATAAGAAATAATCATTTTTGGGGGAAAGATAAAATAAAAGCTTACCTAAAAAATCAACATAACATCAAAGTAAATCACAACACTATTAATAAATATCTACATCTTCATAATAAGATTAATCCTAAGATATCACTTAAAAATACAAATGCTATGCAAAATAAAAAAATTAGAGAGGCGTCACTACAAGCTAAATTTAGACCACCTAAAAAATTAAAGGATTTATCTCCAGGAGCACTAGTAGAAAAAGATATGAAATATATACCAAAATTAGGTAAAAATAGACAGTATAACAAAGAAAGAGACTTCTTTTATCAACATACTTGCATAGACTCTTTTACCCGTATTAGAACTATAGACATAACAGAAGATTTTAAAAGTAAAACAGTTACTCTAGCTTTTAAAGAGGCACAGAAAAGAATGCCTTTTAATATAGCTTGTATAAATGTAGATAATGGTTCAGAAAACCAAGGAGAATTTTCCCGGTATCTACAAGAACAAAATATCTTTCAGTTTTATTCTAATATTTCTACACCTACTAATAATCCTAGAGTGGAAAGATCTCATTTAAGTGATGATGTAGAATTCTATAATAGAGGTAATATCTATAATTATTATAAAGATCAACTAGTGGCTACTAACTATAGAGAGTACATATATAATTACCTTAGACCTCATCAAGCTTTAGCCCAGATGACGCCAATGGATTTCTATAAATTATGGAAACAAGATTCAGAAAAAGCAATAAAGATAACTGAAAAATGGCAAAAATATCTCAAGAAACAAAGTATTAGATTAAGCAAGGCTAGAAAGATAAAAAAGCGAGAACAAATTAATGCTTTAATGAATTTCATTGATTCTAAAATGAACAACAAAAACAATCTAGATGATACTAAATTACAATTAATTAACTGTCAATTATGTTCCATAGCTTGAACAGAGACGTTTATAATAAAAATTATAAAGATAAAAAATAGAGAGTATTTTAAAATAACTCTCTTTTATCGGGCTAAAATTATTACAACACAAAACCTTACTATCCTTGTTTAACATTGATTTTATCTAATCTATCAATCTCTTCTTGTAAAGCTTTAGCTTCTAAACTATCTTGATCATATTCAGAAAGCATACCCTTTAAAACCAGGATTTTTTCTTGCACATCAGAGCTGTAATTATTATCTGAATCCTCACCTTCACTTACATCTTTAATGCTTTCATTACTACCTTCTTCATTATTACTCTCTTCTATACTCCTATCCTCATCTTTAAATTGCTCATCCTCTTGTTCATTTTGATAAGCTTTAACATTTTTAATCTTTTTAAGATTAATATCTACATCATCTATACCATTTCTATTTAATATAATTTTTTTACCATCTACAACCATAAATACAGTTTCCTCAAAGCCATTTTTTGCTTGAGATGATAAATTCAAAGCTTCATACAAATTTAAAAGTGCTGTCACTTTTTGCTTATCTTCTGTCTTTAAAAACTTTATGTTTTTATTGTTATTAATATATTCCGCTTTCTTTACAGGATTCATATTGCCTTCAAAATCAATATTAGAAATAAAGTCTTTTATCCAATTAGATACTTTAGTTATAACTTGAACATTATAATCATCTTCATTAATTATTTTTCTATTACAATCTCTAATATTCTTTACCAACATTTCTTTTATCTCATCTCTTTCTGACCAATCAAAAATATATTGTAAATTTACTTTAAGTTTTGACCAAAAATCATATCCTGGCATTTCAAAAGCTAAATCAAGATGATTTTTAATCAAACTAGAAATCTCTTGCCAATCATCAAAGTAATTTAAACACAAAAATTGAGCTTTAAATAAATTTCTCTCAAATCGTCTATAATTTATATAATCCTTTTCTTTTAAAACTTTATTATCATCTAAAAAAGTTTTAATCTTTTTATACAAAACATAAGCATCCTTAAAATTATTAGTCTGAGCTAAAACTTTAATTATATCATCTATTTTTTTAAGTTTTTCTTGAAATAAATTATTCATAATTAATTGTTTTCTTCAGCTTTTTTATCATCATCTTCAGAAGATTCTGAACTTGAATCACCTCCTGAATTAGTATCTAAATTAAGATTTTTTAGCATTTTTTTAACGCTATCTTCTGAATCACCAAAACTTTTATCAAGTTTTTTCTCTAAAACTTTCGCTAATTCTACAGCTCCATTTTCTTTTAATATTTTTATATTATTAGTAGTAGCTAGATTGTTAATTAAATCAGGGTTATTATTTTTTTCAATTTCTTTAGCATATTGCGGATCATTATTAGATACTAAAGCTATAAAATCTTTATTTAACTGAAAATTTTCAGAAGTATGTTCAGCCCCATCTTTATATGAACCTATGGTTGAACTATCCGCCTGAAGAGCTAGTTTTCTAGGATTAATTTTACTTGCCTCTGTATAAGCTGCAGCATCCCTCTCATCTTTAGATGATTCTCTCCAATTACCATCTTCCATGGTCACATGACCAAAACCACTCATCTTACCCAAACCTTTATTAATACCCTCAACCTCACCCATTAAACTAAGTGATTCCTGCTCTGACATACCAGCTTTTTCTTGAAATTGCTTTTTTGCTAATTTAGACATACCTTTATGATCGGTCCCTAAATTAAGAGCTTGATTTAATTTATCAGAATTACCAGTTTTTGCTAATTTTTTATAAGCAGCTTTAGCCATATTCTTATCCTTCTTATCTATGGCATCTTTTATCACAGCAACTAAATCATCACTATCTTGTGTATGAGCAATATCCTTACTAGCCACAGCCTCAACCTCCGCATCAGCCGAAGCTTGAGCACCTGCCATAGAAACTTTACTAGCCTTAAGACTACCAATATTATCAGATATACCCTCTTTCTCTTTTTTCAAACTTTCAATCTTATTATCAATTTGTGAAGCTTTTTTATCATCAACATTAACACTCTTTAGTTTATTATCAATATTATTAGACAAATCACTATTTTGTTTTTTCTCATTTTCTAAAGACTGTATTTCTTGTTTTACAGCCTTCTCTTGCTCGTCATTTAAATTACCACTTGATAATGAATTTTTCTTTTCTTTTAATTTATTATCTATCTCTTTATTTCTATTTTCTAAACCAGTTTTTTTATTTACATTCTCTTCATGTTCATTATTACTCATATACTTTCCTCTCTCCTCTTTCATCGTAGATATCTTTTCACTTTTCTTATTTAATCTTTCTTTTCTTTTATTTATCTTATTTTCACTTCCCACAGCTTTAAAAAATTGTCCTTTTCCTAGATACTTGCGAGCTTTATCACCAGTTGACAGCATAGCTAAACCACCTCTAACACCACCACTACTAGCATTTTTTAGAGATTTTTGATAAATTCTTGATTGTCTATCTGTTCTACTTTGCTGTCTTTGAGCTTTCCACCTCTTACTAACTCTACCTACATTCAAATCCATACCCACTTTTTCACTAGTACGATCAAGAGCGTTGCTTCCCATAGTTTTTAAACCTCTTCCAGCTCTTCTCACTCCACCTCTAAGCGCAGCTCTACCAGCACCAAGCACTTTACTCTTTCCTGAATTTAAAGTATTTAAAGCAGTACCTGCAGCACTACCAGCAGTAGCTCCAATTTGCTTACTAACCACTAAACCACCAACCAACATACCAATAGAGATGATGAATTTAATAAAGACATCTGAAGTAGCTGCTTTACTAATTTGAGAATTAGTATTCTGTATTTCCTCTATTTGTTCTTTAGTCATGTCATCAGTGATTGTATCCATTGGGATAATTTCATTACCTCCAGTAGTAATACTAACGGTAACAAAGGATAGCCAAATAAAGAAAGCTAAAACTGGACCAACAATAACTTCTTTAGAAAAATTAGACCACCACATAGAAGAATATTTCTTACCACCAGGAAAAGCTGCTAACAGAAAAGCTAAAGGTGATAAAACTACATATATCCACAACATCACCATTCTCATAACTAAAACCGCTAATATAGCCACAATAGTCACTAAAGCAACTATCATGTATAACAAAGCTAAAAGATAAGCTGAAAGTATTGTCCAATCATTTACTTCTCCTCCTTCTTTCATTTGCATTATTTCTGTTAACCCTAACATATGGACTAAATTACCAGCACCAATATCTTTAAAACCGTTAACAAAAGTAATCATAGCCACTTGTCCGAAGTCTATAATAAGACCAGCAATAGTTTTAGAAAAATTAATAAACACTGCCATTAAAAGAAGCTTGGGCAAATGTTTTTTATAATTATAGCTTTCTACCCTTAATATAGTAGCGAAAGCAATTATCAAAAATACTAAAATAAAGAACATGTTAGCTAAATCTCTAACCACAAGCCAACCTTTTTCAATAGCTCTAGCGTTGGTAAAGTCATTGTATTGAGCTATCCTTATTAAAACTTCAATCACTAAACCAACAACAACGCCTAATCCAGAAATAATTGCTCCTATTAAACCTGTTAACAGCTTAGCTCCCCAACCAGCAAAAGAAGGATGTACAAACAAAAAAACTCCTGTTATCACTAATGATACAGCTGTTATAATCGCAAATTCTTTTTTTAAATTTTTCTTCATATTTTATCCTCCAAAAGCACTTTTTAATGATTCCCATAAATCTCCCATCAATGAACCCACAAAACCTATAGGATCTGAAATTGCTTCTACCACTAAAGCTAAACTAGCTAAAATTACAGCAATAACTCCTAAAACAACTAAATTAATTAAAATAACTATCATTGGTTCAACTGATTTCATCATAGCTGATTTATTGCTTGAGCCCTCTTTATCTCCTGCTACAGCAGACATTGGTGATTCCCACTCTTCTCCTAAAGAACAAAAAAACTTAGGAAATACTACATGTAAAAAAGCAAAAAGATCAATGATAAAGATAGTGGTAAGCCAACTAGGTATTAAAGATCTCCAAGCCATTGATAAAGCTTTTTTAGAACCTTGATAAGTAGGGCTCATTTTCTTTTTTTTATCAGCTTTCTTCTTTTGCTTTTTCTTCTCCTGCGCCATTACTCGTCTATAATTTAAACCTTTATTACCAGCTTCTGCACTTCTGTCACCACCACCTCTTACTAAACTATTTTCATTTTGTTTTTTATCACTATCTTCTTTATCACTAGCTCCCCTTATTGCATTATCAAAAGTTAAATTAGCTCCACCTCCAGCCATTTGTCCTTCAGGTACTCTACTCACATTAGCATTTTCCCTTCTTTCCCTATTTAATTGCGCTCTTTTACTTCCTATTCTTGCTGTTTGTGTGTCTGTTTCTGTAGCCATTTTTTTATTTATTACCTCACTTACATTTTACTATATTTCAAACTTTTAAGCAAAGAAAAAAAGCCTGTTTAACACAGACTTTTATTTTAGCTTTTAAGGATCAGGAACTGTAAAGACAATTTCTATGTATTCACCTAATCCGCCATACCCTTCTGGAGCTTCAATAAGTATTTGTCTTTCATCTTCATAATAAGCAGAACCACCGAGATCCTCTACATAAAAGGAAACTGTCATGGTTTGTCCCAAGTAAACATCTTTTTCTAAAATAAAGATATCTTCAAAACCTGCAAAATCATCATTCCAAATTATTGGATCATCCTGCGTATACTCGTCAGCTGGATATATATCACTTACAGTATAATTACAAGCATTATACACCTCTAAGTTTGCATGAACTATTATCCGGTAACAAATATAGGTATAATCTGGTTCAGGATTTGGTTCATCCTTTTCACAAGAAAACAAAATTAAGCTAGAAGCTACTATTACTAATAAGAAAACTAAGTTTTTCATCTTTTTTCCTCCTTTTTTTAATTGTAAATAACTTAAATATATAATATCAAATATATCGTATTATGTCAAGCTAATAAGTTGTTTTGTTATAAAATAAAGAAAAATAACTATAATTAAGAATTAATTCCTTACTGGACATTGAGGCGGAATACGTTCTTGCATATAACTACAATCATCATCATTTCTACAACATCTAGTGAAACCCCAATTATCTTTAATGAGTATTTTAATTTCTCTTTCTGTCTCACCTTCAATTCCTGTATAAATATGACTGACAATATGAGGTTGTTCTTCGTTTGGTCTATAATCCTGATCAGTAATAGTTTGGACACTGTCATCTCCCCAATCAATTACAATTTCATAAAGTGGTAACTGCTCTTTATCAATAATAGAGTTAAACTTTAAATCATAATTTCCAGGTTCATAGATGATAAAAGAAGAAGAGCTTTCATTAAAATCCATTTCCTGCCCAGCTTTATATAAACCTATATTTTTAATTTGTGGAAAAATATAACAAAACTCTGCTTCAGCTCTTTCTTCGCCACAGAAAGGAATTGTATCTTCTTCTCCAGTAGGACTATAATCATAAGGTCCATCTGGGACCCAAGCATCATTAATTGCATCGTATTTGTGAGATGAATAAGATTTTAAAAATATATTTTTTAAAATTTTATCACCATCATCTGGAAGAGGTGCGGCGAATCCTCCATACCTTTTTTTTACATATGGAATACATTTATCATTATTACCACATTGTTTTACATTCATTTTATTCTTTATTTCATCATTCTCATTCCCAGAAGGAAGAAGGCAAGTCAAGTGTTGTTGATCCTCACAAAAACCTAATGATATGCAACCAATATTTCCAGGAGGAGTATCAGCTTCACAGCCATATGGTAATCCAGCATAAGAATCAAAATCATCCTTATTATCTCGACTCTTAAAAACAATCTCATCAGCAAAAGCATTATCTGATAAATAAGATGAACCAAAAGGTTGATCTTCTCTATTAAAATTATACTGATTTAAACCATCAATAAGCCACATAGACATAGGGCTATAATAAGTATTTAAAAAATCTGGAGTAGAGTCTTCCCCACTATCACTTGAAGACCTAACAGACCAAGCCTTATTAGATCCATCATCACTTACCACTTTTTCCAATGTCTTACATCTTACATTATATTTTTCATATGAAACAAACTTATCAGTTTCATAATCATAAATCTTAAGTATTGGATCTCTATCATCAGAGATAGTACCACCACCATAAGGTATAGAATCATCAATTCTTTCATCTTCTCTTTCTTTAAGGCCATTATAAGGATACCAACTTTCCCCATTTACAAATTTGATATCATGATAAATATTATACTCACCAACGCAACCATTATTATCTGTTGTCGGTTCAAAAGTATAGGTTTTAGCATCACCACTTTGATAAACAGTGGTATTATAAAACGAATCACTATCAGGTATATCATAAGTACGCCAATCACCACGAGCTTTTATTTTTACTTGACCAACTCCTTTAGGGATTGCATAACTATAAGCGCGAGCTTTGTTCTTGCCATGATAAAAAGTGCAACCATCCCAGCTTTCATCAAGATAGAACCTATATTCAACATAATGTTCTCGAAGCTCATCAGATAAATATACTCTAGGACACCCCCACGGATTATCACATTCATACCAATCGTCTGGCACTTTTCTCACTGTAAGCTGACAGTCACCATAAAGCATATCTTTATCAACACACATATTACCTATAGATTCAAGTAAAAAAGGCTTTCTCTTCTCAGTTAAAACAAAGTTACCATCAGCTTGAGAACAATAATATAAAGGTGTTTTACCTTGATAGCCACTATCTTTATTAGTAAAAGTACTAATACTATCTACTGGATACCACATTAAACAGATATCAGGATGATAAGGATCTTTTTGCAAACAATAACCCTGCCAACCATTGGCAATAACATTCTCATTAGTACTAATACAACTTAAACTATCTTGTTTTGGATATAATCGACATGTTTTAGATACAAACTTATCTTCAGAATTACCACCAACCTTTAAAACTGGTTCAATATTAATATCATCAACATAAACATATTTACTATCATCCACTTCATCAGAAGATATTTGAATTTTTATTTTATCATAGCGAGTAACTATAAAGTCATGAACTTTACGCTCCCAAACACTGCTTTTATCCTGCCATGAAACAATTACATCTCCCTCTTCCCCTACTCCATCTTCATTTTCACTAATAACTCCTATTATACTTACTTCAGCTTCTGTGCCAAAAGTTAAATTATTAGTATTTAATAAATAATTTATATAATATTGTTGATTTCTTTGAATATCTATTATAGGTGATTTTACCTCACGATCGGCTTTACTCTTTAAAAATGCTTTACCCTCTGCAGGATAGGAGGCATTAAATTGCTTGTCTGAATCTGAAGGTGCAGGTTCATCAACAATAATAGCAATATTTCCATCGCCAGCATCATCAGACCAAACATTAGACGCGTCCCCTCCCTCAAAATCAAAGGAGCTAGATTGAGGAGTAGAACCACTTTCACTCATATTACTAACATTGTATTTATTTAAAACACTATAACCACTGGAATTTTTATCTCTAACTGTATCAAAAGTATTTATTGCATTAGAGTTTGGTAAAAAATTAGCACACTCACCATCTTTATCTAAAGCATCACAATCACCAACATCATAACAAGTGATGTCACCATTTTCATCAACCACCTTTGTCCTACAAGCTAACCAAGTATTACAAACTCTATTAGGATCTACTTTAATTAAAGTGTTAGCATTTAAAGAGTTCTCTCCATTGTTTACACTTTGAGGAGATTTGCTGTCACTAATGTAGCTATCATAAGCATTATAAATTAATGAGCTTAACCCCGCAGATGTATTTTGACTTCTTTCATTAAACAATACACAACCTTTTTCAATATCAACCTTGCCATTACAAGAATCTGTATCTAAATTCTTAGATAATTGATAATCAATAATAGCTTCTTTAAATATCAATTCAGGTTCATTCTCTAAGTATTCATCAGTGTCTCTATGTAACCTACAGAATTGATCTGTAGAGCTAACTATAATTCTATAACGATTATCTATACTTGAATCTAGATTAATTCTATTTTCATTAGCTTCAAAAAATTCATTATCACTATCTAATACATTAATTTTAGAATCACATTCTATATAAGGCTCAACAGAATCAACATTTAAATTATTTACTGCAAAGACATAGGCTCTATTAGCTACTAAATAAACGGATTGATAAGCATTGTTATTTTCAATATTCCATTCATCTCCATAAGATCCATCCTCATTTAAATCTAAAAATCTAGGATTAGATAAGCTATTTATGGCATAATCACTAACTGGATCAATATATTCACTACAAGTAGAGGCATTTTTTTCACAAATACCTACCCAATCATCTGTAGGTTGATTAACCTGATTACCACCGCCACCAAAACCAATAGTTTTATTACTATCAACAGGACAAGGGAAATTTTCTTCTTGTTCTACACATTCATACACGCAATAACCATCATTACAAGAATTACTATCAGGACAATCATCATCTGATAAACAACTATTTTCACCATCCATTAGTTGGCTTGGGATAAGACAATCATCGGAGCTTACACAAACATTTTCATATTCTTCTGCTATTCCGTTACTATTTTCATCACACTTATTTATACTTTTTTTGTACCAATTCCACTCACCCTCATCACCTTCTTTCCATTCACATATCTTATCACTAGGATTTTTAAAATAAAACCTCTCTCCGGCGCCAGAAACCCAGGCCTCACAATTTGCTGTGTCTTCTGAACATAAAATAGTACTGTATTTATCAGGATCATTCTTTAAATAAACATCACTAAATAAAACTTGATCACCATAATTAACAGACTTACCCAAACGCTGACAAGATTTGAAATCAGATGAACAAGTATTATTTGCGTTATATACAGCAAATACATATTCATCAGCATTGATGCTTACACAATCATTTTCATTTTCATCACAAGCACCATTATCATTATCATCATTGTATACACTCTTCTTATAATCTTTAGTGTCATACGTATCAACCATTAACTGACAACCAATAGCACTTTCTTGACATAAACTACTAAAGGAACGCAAGAATACAAATTGATCTAAATTATTACTATACTCACTACAGCCAAGATTATAATCAACACCTTTATACTCATTTAAGGTATCATAATAACAAGAATTCGGTGTTTCCCAAGAATCTTCTATAAGATAATACTTATCAACAATTTCTCTAAGTATTATATTGTCTAAATAAAATGAAGTATCAGATTCTACCACTAAAGCCTCATTCCCGCTTAATATATGATCAAGAGAACTTAAACTTAATTCATATTGATGCCACGCACTATCACCTTGCAAAGTAACAGAGCTACTATCCTCTGCACCTGTGATTTCAAAATAAGATTTTTGACTATTATCATTTTCAAAATATATATTAAGATCTGTAGCAGTATCTACTTTAGCCATAAACTTTAAACTATAGGCGCTACCACTATTTAAATTATATGATCCTAACACAACTTCTGCCCTAGGCTCATTATTATCTTCCTGAGAACAAGATTCACTACCTCCTCCTTGCTTATACCATAAAGATTGGTCATTTCTACCTAAAGCAACTGTACTAAGCTCAGCAGCATCGCCACATCTTCCTTCCCAGCCTTGGAGTGAATTAGCAAAATCAAAAGTTTTAACAATTCTAATATTATTACCTGAATTACCATTATACTCTCTACATCCATTAGCTTCCTGAGAACAAGACTCACCTTGCCCAGGAATAGCCTGATAAACACAAGAATCATACTCCTGAGACCAGGTACCACCATTTTCACAGTAATAACAACTATTGGTGTTGTTTTCCCAATAACTTGAATCCCCTAAACTATTACAGACACTAGCAGTGTTAATATTACTATCTATGTTTCTCTTGGACATTCTATAAGGGTGACAATCTTCAGAACAAGTTATTGTTTTTGAATATAAATGATATGAAACTTCACCTTCAGTATTATAAAATTGATAACAGTCAGAATTATAATTAGGATCAGTAATAGGTAAATTATATATATCTTCATTACAAAGACTTGTATCGTTTTCCACTACCGCTGGCTCATTAGTATATTCAGCTTTCTCTAAAGTATATGATTCTAATTGATAAGACCCATCATTAGATCCTTGCCAGACATAGAAAGCAGTACAATCATTTTCACTAGGTTTAATACATTGTTTTAAAGAAGTATAATATTCTTTTGCTTCTCCTCCTGAATTTAAAACATCAAGGTTAGTAAATTCTATACAACCTATATCCGCTGCTGAACAAGTATTGGCTGTTTCCGGGATAAACTTAGCTCCTTGAGTAGAGTTAAAATAATCTTTTGCACCAATATATAAGTCATAGTTATTACATTCTCCAGGACAATAATCTTGAGTAGACACTTGAGCTACCACCTGATCTTCTCTATCTTTTACATTAGTATAAATATTACATCCAGCTTCATCAGCATTGCAAAGACGGCTAAAACTATCACTACAAACATCAGGAGCATCTTCTTTCAAGCTAAAGTCTAGGTTTCCCGAATCTGGATTTTCATAACAATCACTCCATAAATACTCTGGAAGCATTTTTTGATAAATAACATTGTTATCACCATAATCACTATATTTTGTACCTATATTACCAAGTTCTAATTTTACATCATCAATTAAACAAGTGTTGCTATTAATTTCTAAACCAACTGTATTACCTAAAGTTTGATTGGCGAAATATGTATTAGACAATCTATAATATTGCCATTCCTCACTATCATCTAAAACATTATACTTACCACCAACGAAACCAAAATCATCTCCTGATGTACAATCTTTAGCGTAAAATGAAAAAGTATATGTTTTACCAGAAATATTATATGTTTGTGGTCCCACTTCTACAGATAAACTTTCATTATTAACCTCTAAAGCTTGATCACCGCTATATGAATCATCTACTAAACAAGCAGGACTTGAACAACTAGTCCAAGAATTAAAATCAAAATCTATTTCTTCAAAACCACCATTTTTAATAAAATTATGACCATAAGCTGCCTGAACTCTTATCATTTGACTACAACCCTCATCTGACTCAGCACAAGATTCTGCATTATTATTTAAATAAATATCATTATATGATTTCCAAGTAACTTTATCATTATCAACATTATAAGGACCATTATATGAATAAAAACTACAACCAGCACTATCAGAAGTACAGCCACTATAATCTAAAGTGTTTTTTAAATATGAAATTGATTTCCCGTTATCTACATTTTTAAAAGTTTCACAAGTATTAAATACCGGATCACAAGAATCTTGGTTAAAATTCCAAGTTCTTTTTTCTTCATTACAATAACCATAAACCTCACAAGTACCATTACTATTTTCTTTAATACAACTTTGCTCATCAGCACAATATTCATCACTTCTTGTTACAAAAATATCACTAGCAATATAGTCGTCTTTATCCTCTACACCTTGACCATATGTTACTTCTTTCTGAATTATATGACCATAACCCTCTTTAGCACAATAATGTGAAGGTAGTTTTAATACCCACTTAGGATCAATTAAGCCTCTACACCATCCCTTAGGTTTAAAACCTTGACTAAAAGTATTGTACTCATCATCAGGACTAAAACAAGATACTAAATCTTGTAAAGTAGCTGACTGATTTTTACTATCACTAACCCTATAAATAGCTTCCTCCCAACCAGCTGGTACTATACGATATTTTTTTAATATTAAAATTGAACGATAAGAATAAGCTTCATTATAAGCAACGTTTTCATTTAGACCTTTAAAGCGCCAATCTTTATGCAAATAACCTTCGTTTAAGGCCTCACCAACTGTTTTTTGCTCTGTAATAGCTAAACTAAACTGATCATCAATTACACAATTATTTGGCGCAGGTACAAAATCTTGTCCACCAATATTAGCTTGAGGGCAAACACTTAATTTAGATAAAATATTATAATCTACACGTTCATTAAAATTAGGTTCTAGAATTCGTCTTAAGGTTGGCTGATCTTTTTGATAAACAACCGATGGATCACTGTCAGGATCAGATAAATCATAAGGATCAGAATCAGCTAAAGGATCTTGTTCATCAGGAGAAAAAGAATAATCTAAAGCTCTATTAAAGGCATTTAAAGCTAAGTGATTAATAAAGACATTACCTGCACAAGCAAAAAGATTATCACCATCACAAGCATCAACATTATCAGTCATTTTCTTTTGAGCATTTTCAAAACTTCTTTGATCTGTACCAGGAACTTTTGTTATTTGACCTCCTGGACTTGTAGAATCTATAAATTTACCATCTGTAGCATCTTGTTCCTGTTCTGCTTTTTTAATTTCAGATGCCTCTTTCTCCTCCATGCCTTGGAATAAAGAAGCTGTAACACTTAAATCACTAGAGGTAGGATTAAATGAGCCTACCACTTTCCCTAAAAGTTCTTTATTGCTCATCTCACTCATATCTTTAAACTTTTGAAACTCATCCTCCCAAGATTTAACCATATCACTGGCCTTACAACTTGGCTCTGCTGGTCTTTTTGTATCTACTAAACCTAAACCTATGCTAGCTTTAATAGCTAAATTAGGTTCACATAAATTCATGTCACCTAAATCATTCAAGCCATCTAGAAAATCACCAGCAGCAGCATCACCAATATCTACAAAATATTCACCCATATTCTTGTCAATAAACATTGGTTTTTGCCCGCTATCTCCACTAAGAATAACATCAGCGGCGTCATAAGCTAACCTATTTAAAGTATTGGTTGCAACAGTATTAAACAGCTCCTGCCCAGCGTTATCCCATAATTTCTTTAATATAGATTTAATTTTGTCTAATATGTTAGTTGTTTTTTCAGGTACTGACTCCACAACAACAACCTGTGCTTTAGTTTCAGTCTGAAAATTTAAAACCCCTGATAACACAAAAAATAGCACAAAAAATAAAATTATAAGTTTTTTAGTCTTTTTTTTGTGCTTAAACATATTATATTTTATTAATTATTATTAAAATCCTGTGACATGCCTGATAGAGTATCTTTATAGATTTTATTTAACTCTTCGTCAGAAAATGAATTAACTGTTTTTTCATCTACTCCACTTTCTAAAAGTAAAGTTTTTAAATCCTCAAGATTAATAGATCCAGATAAAGCTTCTTTTAATTTTTCTTCATCTTCTGGAACAGAAATATTATCACCTGAAAAATCTAGATTCCCATCACCGGTAGAACCTAAATCACCTTCTAAACCATTATTATTAAAATCATTATAACTACAGTCACTACCTTCAGCACAATTAGGATCAGTTCCTTGTTGAATTTCATTATAATCAGAAATACCATCACTATCACTATCAGCTAAATAAGCAGAAGTGCCATATATATTTATCTCCTCCCAATCACTTAAGCCATCTCCATCAGTGTCTTTATCTCTAAGCTCTGTGTCACTTAAACAATCAGAACCTGTGCAAGTTCCTATATTATTAGAGCTATCCTTACTTAAAGTACTGTATTCATCTCCTAGTTGAAAAGGTCCTTTAATATTAGCTTGCATTTGCATTACCCAAAAAACAAGAATAGCTATAGAAAAAATGCCAAAAATTATTAATTTGGTTTTTGGCTTATTCTTATCTGAATTATCAAAATTTCTGTTAACTTTCATTTATTTTAACTAATCTAAATTCTTTTTTATTATACCATAAATGACCTTAACTGAGCAAACAATTTTTGCCAATCATTTAAACTTAAACCTTGAGCTCGGATACTTATATCAATGTCTACAGCCTGCATTTTAGTTTCTATAACTTCATTATCTACCTGTAAGGCTCCCGCTAGGTTATTTACTAGCTTTTTTCTCTTAGCGCTAAAACCAAATTTAAGTAGTCTAAAAAAGGTTTTTTGTTCCTCTTTAGATAAACTAATCTCTTTATCTTCTTTTGTTTCTAAATGTAATATAGCGCTATCAACTTTAGGTTGAGGCCAAAAGTTTTCCTTTTTAATAGTATCTATATATTTGGCTTGACTATAATATTGAACTGAAAGGGATAATAAGCTGTGCTTACCCGGTTCTGCTACAATCCTTTCCACTACTTCTTTTTGTAGCATTAAAGTTAAGGACTTAGGTTTATTTTTAGTTGTTAAAAACTTTCTTAAAAATACTGAACTAATGTTATATGGTAAGTTAGCTACTATCTTATAGTCAGCTTCTAAAATACTAGGATCAAAATCTAAAATATTTTCATTTATAATTTCTAAATTATCTACACTGTGAGCACTGAGAGCTAATTCTAAAACTTTAGCTAGCTTGTCATCTAGCTCCACAGCTATAACCTTCCTAGCACTTTTTAAAAGTTCAGCACTAAGAAAGCCAAGTCCTGGGCCAACCTCAAGTACTACTTCATCTTTTTTAATATTAGCGCTAGCAACAATCTTTTTATATACCTCTAAAGACACTAAAAAGTTTTGCCCCATACTACTTTGAGGTTTAATGTCATAGATACGACAAAGCTCTTGAGTCTTTTTAAGTAAATCATTCATATATAAAACAAGTGTATAAAAAGATTAATATAAATATTTAAATTCTCATTAACTTAGCTCTTTCTATTTCTTGAGAATCAGTAATAAAATTCATAGCGAGTACCGCTAGGGCTGCAAAAATAAAGGTTAACTCAATTGATAAATATGGAACTATGAGAATAATAGCAACAGACATAGTTATTCTACCCACCTGAATTGCCATTTCTCTAAGCACTGTATATTCATCAACATAATGCCCTTGATCAGCTGCATTTTCATAATTAATAGCATCAAAAGAAGTACGAGAAAAAATATTAGCTATGTTATGATAGGCAGAAATCACAAATATTTGAAAAGCAGAAGCAATGAATATTTTAACAAGCCAACCAATAGAGTATAAAATAGTGCCATATTTTAACATTTTCTTTCTGCTCACTTTATCAGTATATTTACCGACAATAAGTTGAGCAACAACTGTAACCACTACTACAAGTGATGAAATAATACCCACTTTTAAATAATTACCATTTAAAAGCTCCCAAATAAATATAGGCCAAATAATAAGTCTTACTCCTGATTCAGCTCCATCCGCACTATAGGCAATCATTAATTTTCTTCTGGCTTTAGAGGTAAATTCTTTCCAAGTTTTTTTATAAGTCCAAGAAAACTTTTCATTTACCTTAGGTAAAGCTGAGAAAGGAATTAAAGCGACAAAATAAATTAGTATTGCTATCACAAATAAAAAGGAGTAGCTAAATTCCATCAGTAACCAACCAGCAGCTAGAGGCATTAAGGCTCCTAGAACTACTTGTGTGACCGCCATTAGACTAACTTGCTTCCCTCTATCTTTTTTACTGGTAAATTCAGTTATATCAGTATGAAGTGGCACCCAATAGGTTAAGCGATGGAGAGTAAAGATTACGGCTACAGTTAATATAATAGTAACTAGCCAGGCTTCTGGTACAAACTCTCCTGATATAACCTCCATACTACTAGTATACTTTTCTAAAATAAAAAAACCTGCATAAAACAAAGAACCAAAAATAACCCCTAATCTAATAGAATTTTTAAGACCAACTCTATTCATAAATATTTTAGGACCAAGGGGTAGTGAAATTAAATATAGAAAATCTCGTAAAATATAGTAAGCTAAAACCCAAACAATGTTAAAACCAAATACTTGATACAAAAAAATAGGCATGAAAAGCCCCAAGAGCTGAGTTGCTACTGTTAAGGTCATGCGCCCTGAATAAATTGCAATAAAACCAGCTGATAATTTATCAGAAAAATACTTCATCTTTTTCATAGATATTATTATGTTAAGAGAATAAGTTAAATTACAAAATTAATTAACTTATCTTGTATATAAATAATTTTCTTTAGCTCTTTATCTTCTAACCATTTACTAACATTATCATGGACTTTAGCTAAGTTAATCACTTCATCCTTAGTGAGTCCACTCTCTAACTCTAAGCTAGCTCTAAACTTCCCATTAACTTGTACTACTATTTTAACTTTTTGTTCTTTTAATAATTTCTCATCAAAATCAGGCCAAGACTGCTCTTCTATTTTTCCCTCTGCCTCTATTTTATCCCACATCTCAGAACTTAAATGTGGAGCTAAAGGAAAAAGAATAATAAGTATTTTCTTTATATCTGCAAATCCAAATAAATGATACTTATCTTTTATTTTTAACTCATTAAAAAGTATCATTAAGGATGAAACAGCAGTGTTAAACTTGAAATCTTTAATATCATGCGTAAGCTTAGCTATGGTTTTATTTAAAACTACTTTAGCTTGATTATTAATTTCATTTTCTTGCTTCCCTCCTTTAATGTAAACATCAAAATAATCAAAGACTTTTTCTAAAAACTTCCTTACCCCAACTAATCCATTGGTATTCCAAGGTATAGTTTCACTAAAAGGACCAATAAACATTTCATACATTCTTAAGGTATCAGCACCATACTCAACTATAACATCATCAGGATTAATAGTGTTACCAAAAGACTTACTCATTTTTCTGCCATCTTCTGCCAGTATCATACCATGAGAAATTCTTTTTTGATATGGCTCTAAAGTAGGTACTACTTTAATATCATAAAGGAACTTATTCCAAAAACGAGAATAGAGTAAATGCAAAGTAGTATGTTCCATACCTCCATTATATAAATCTACTGGTAACCAGTATTTCATCTTTTCTTTATCTGCTAGAACATCATTATTATTAGGATCTAAATATCTAAGCCAATACCAACTAGAACCTGCCCAGTTAGGCATAGTATCAGTTTCTCTTTTAGCTTTAGCGCCACACTTAGGACAAGTAGTGTTAACAAAACTAGAAATATCAGCCAGTGGTGATTCGCCGGTATCAGTGGGCTCATATTTTTCAACTTTAGGTAACTCTAAAGGTAAATCTTCTACTGGCACTGGTACGGTGCCACATTTATCGCAATAAATAATAGGAATTGGTTCTCCCCAATAATGTTGCCTGGAAAATATCCAGTCGCGCAATTTATAATTAATAGCTTTCTTGCCTAAACTTTTATCTTCTAAAATTTTAATTATTTTTTCTTGAGCCTCTTTCACACTTAAACCATTTAAAAAATCTGAATTAACTAACTCATCTTTTTCTTCATTAATTACTTCTTTAATAGGTAACTCATATTTCTTAGCAAACTCAAGATCTCTACTATCATGAGCTGGTACAGCCATAATTGCTCCTGAGCCATATGACATTAACACATAGTCAGCAACCCAAATAGGGATTTCTTCTTTAGTTATTGGATTAGTAGCATAAGCACCAGTAAAAACACCTGTCTTATCTTTTTGTAGTTCCACGCGTTCTAAATCAGATTTATTTTTTGCCTCTTTAATATAATTTTCTACATCTACCTTTCTACCTTTTGTACAAATTTTATTAACTAAAGGATGTTCAGGAGATAAAACAAAATAACTTACTCCAAAAATTGTATCTGGTCTAGTAGTAAATACTGAAACTGTATCAGCTTGTATTTGAAAATCAATCTGGGCCCCTTCACTTCTGCCTATCCAATTAATTTGTTGCTGTTTAATTTTATCTAAATAATCTACTTTATCTAAATCATCAATTAATCTATCAGCGTACTTAGTTATTCTTAACATCCATTGTTCTTTTTCTTTTTTTTCTACAGCAGTCTTACATCTTTCACATTTACCATTTACCACCTCTTCATTAGCTAAACCTGTTTTACAACTGGGACACCAATTAATGGCCATTTTTTGTTTATAGGCTAAACCATGTTTATATAACTGTATAAATATCCACTGAGTCCATTTGTAATAATTAGGGTCAGTAGTATTAATTTCTCTAGAATAATCAAAAGAAAAACCCATTTTCTTTAACTGAGATCTAAAAGTATTAATATTTTCTTTAGTAGCCTGACTAGGATGAATCTTGTGTTTAATAGCGTAATTTTCAGTAGGCAAACCAAAAGCATCATAACCCATGGGATACAAAACGTTAAAACCTTGAAGTCTAAGATAACGAGCGTAAACATCTAAAGCGGTATAAGAGCGCACATGACCAACATGCAAGCCTGCTCCTGAAGGATAAGGAAACTCCACCAAAATATACTTTTTCTCTTTATCTGAAAAATCAGAAGCCAAAAAACTATCATTTTCCTCCCAATAATTTTGCCACTTCTTTTCTATTTGTTGATGATTATAATTACTCATATAAACTCACAATATTAAAATATTATTTTGTTTCCAGTCCCACTGGAGCATGATCAGAACCTCCCACTTCATCAAGTATGTAAGAGTTCTGTACTTGTCTTAATAACTTAGCAGAAACGCACAAATAATCAATGCGCCAACCTATATTTCTAAGCCTGGCTCTAGTTCTATAACTCCACCAAGAATATTGTATTTTTTCAGGATGAAAATATCTAAAAGTATCAACTAGTCCATGATTAATAAAGGTATCCATATCCTCTCTTTCTTCATAAGTAAAACCAGGGCTACCTATATTATCTTTTGGCCTAGCTAAATCAATTTCTTTATGGGCTACATTTAAATCTCCCATCAGAAGCACAGGTTTTTTCTTTTCTAGCTTTTTTATATTTTTTAATATATAAGCATTAAAGTCTCTTTTATAATCTAACCTCTTTAGCTCTGTTGCAGAGTTAGGGAAATAACAATTAAGAACATAAAACTTTTCTAATTCTAAGATTTGAATTCTACCTTCATTATCAAAGACTTCCTCTCCGAAACCATTTTTTATTTCAGATACTATTTTAGTAACTATTTCCTCTTTAACCAATATAGCAGTGCCACTATAACCTGGTCTTTTGGCACTATTAAAATATATTTTATAGCCAGGAAATTCTAGGTTTTCTTTAACTCTAGCTTCTTCAGATATCTTTATCTCTTGTAAACCTAAAATATCAGGTTGATATTCGTTCAAAAACTCTAAAAAATTCTTTTTTAATATAGCTCTAAGACCATTAATATTCCAAGCTATTATCTTCATGTGTATATTTTTTACTAATTATTTTATTAATGTTATAATAACATTAATAAATATATTTTAGCATATTATTAAGCTAAGTAAAAAAGATGTCTTCATTTTATCATAAAAAATGGTATCAAAAGTGGTGGGGCATATTACTAATTATTTTTTCTTTATTAGTAATTATAACAATCATCTCCTCAGCCATGTATTTTTTTAACACTAAAAAAGCCATAGAAAGTGGTGCACTTCAGATTGATCCAGAAACAGGTGAAGTCTTTAATCCCCAAGAATTAAGAGAAGGCACTTCTAATTATTACCTAGGGACTAAGAATCCTGAATTAACAATCGTAATGTTTTCTGATTTAAACTGTCCTTACTGTAAAAAGGCTTTTAATGTAATAACAGAAGAGATAATAAAGAGTTACTCCAATAAAGTGAAAATAATATACAGAGACTTACCTATCTTAGGTGAAGATTCTATCGCTTTATCCTTAGCAGGTCGCTGCGCTGGTGAACAGGGTAAATTTTGGAATATGATTGATAAATTATTTGAAAGACAAGGTGAATTTGAATTAGAAGAATTACCTGATATAGCTGAACAAATAGGAGCTAATAGATTACAATTTATTAACTGCATGGCAGAGGAGCGATATTTGGGTGCTATTAGACAAGATATGAAAGATGCTGATACTATGAATATAGATAGAACTCCAACTTATATGTTTAATGAATATAAAGCATCTGGACACATAGAAAAAGATCAATTTGAATTATATATAAATAATTTATTAGAAAATAATTAATATGCAAAAAATTAGAATACATGGTCGTGGTGGGCAAGGTGTAGTTACTGCTTCTGAGCTTATAGCCATTAGCGCTTTTAAAAATAAATACTACTCCCAAGCCTTCCCTTCTTTTGGAGTAGAAAGAACAGGAGCTCCTATTGAAGCCTATACTAGAATAGATGATAAATTTATACGCACTAGAGAACAGGTATACAGTCCTGATATCTTAATTATTTTAGATGCCTCCCTGCTTAACACTACTAATTTGGTAAGTGGTTGCAATATTAATACTATGATAATAGTTAACACTACTTTAAGCGCTAAAGAAATTAAAAAGATATTAGCAGAAAAATGGAATTTTAAAAGTAAAGAAGAAAATATTCACTGCTTAGATGCTACTTCTATAGCTTTAAAAATACTAGGCAAAAACTTAGCCAACACTGTTATTTTAGGACTCTTAGCTAAAAACTTTGAACTAATATCTCTAGAATCTACCAAAGAAGCAATTAAAGAAAAATTTCAAGAAAAAAACAAGGAAATAATAAACAAAAATATAAAAGCTATAACTAAAGCTTATGAAAAATAAAACTAAAAATATAGATATAAATGCCAAAGCTGGCAGTACTAAAGAAAACCACACTGGTTCTTGGCGTACCTTTAAACCAGTTATTGATAAAAGTAAATGTATTGGTTGTAAAAGATGTGTGCTTGCCTGCCCAGATAATGCTATGGATATGCAAAAAACAAAAAATGGTTTAAAATCTAAAGTAAATTATGACTATTGCAAAGGCTGTGGTGCCTGTGCTAATAAGTGCCCAGTTAATGCTATAACAATGAAAAGAGATGAAAAATAAAAAACAAAACAACTTAAAAAATAAAAACATTTTAGAAGGATCTAGAGCAGTGGCTCTAACTATTAAAAACATAGAACCTGAAGTAATCTCTGCCTACCCTATTACTCCCCAAACTCATATTGTGGAGGACCTAGCCAAGTTTAAAGCTGACGGACAAGCTGATTACGAGTATGTTAGAGCTGAAAGTGAATTTGCCGCCGCTTCCATTATTTTAGGAGCTTCTGCTACTGGTTCTAGAGCTTATAGCGCTACCAGCTCCCAAGGACTGCTTCTAATGACGGAAGTAGTATTTAATATTGCCGGTTTAAGATTACCGGTAGTTATGACTGTTGCTAACCGAGGAGTATCTTCTCCTATTACCATTTGGAATGATCACCAAGATGCTATGACTGTTCGTGATGCTGGTTGGTTAATATTTTTTGCAGAAAATCACCAAGAAGCTATAGTTCAACATTTATTAGCCTATAAAGTAGCTGAGAAGTTAAAACTTCCTGCTATGGTAAATATGGATGGTTTTGTGCTCACTCATTCATATGAACCAGTGATTATTCCTAATAAATCAGCTATCAAGAAATTTTTACCTAAATATAAACCCGCTAGCCATGAATATTTAAACCCTAAAGAACCGGTAACTATGGGCTCTTTTGCTAGACCTCAATATTATCAAGAAATTAGACAAGATCTCCACTTAGCTTTAAAAAATAGCACCAATGAAATAGAGAAAGAATTTAAATTACTACAAAAAACTGTTGGTAAAGATATTGCTACCAGCGATAACAGCGCCCTACTTGAATACTATGGTCCTAAAAAAGCTAAAACTGTAATTGTAGCTATGGGTTCCATGGTAGGAACTATGAAAGATATTAGTGATGAAATGGACTCAGTAGCAATATTAAAGATTAAAAGCTTTAGACCTTTTCCGTATGAGGCGGTGAAAAAAGCTTTAAAAGATAATCCTAATATTGCAGTAATTGAAAAAGCTACCAGCTTAGGAGCTGTTTCCCCTTTAGCTCAAGAGATAAATCAAGCACTAAGCACTGACAAGAAAAATGTTCATAGTTTTGTTACCGGTCTAGGGGGCAGAGATGTAACTAAAGAAATAATTAAAAAAGCAATTAAGATAACAAAGAAAAAAAACAAAAGTAGTCAATCACTATATATAACTTAAAATTATGACTAAGACAATTAAGACAATACTTCTGCTTGTAATTATTATCTTTAGTTTCCAAGTTTTTATACCTACTACCTTAGCTCAAAATGAATCACCAGAAAGTTTAGAATTTACTCCACAAGTACCTATTCCTGGTAGTGAGTTTGATGGTGGCACCACCACAGTTGGCACAAGTAAAGTTTCTGAAAATGAGGCTGGCAGAGAGGTTACAACCATGTATAGCACCTTATTGCCTAGATATATTAAAGCAATATATAACTATGGAATTGGTATTGCAGCCTTTTTAGCTCTAATGATGATAGTCGCTGGTGGAATAATTTGGTTAACTTCTGCCGGAGCTTCTGAAAAAATTGGTACAGCTAAGTCTATGATTACCAGTTCTATAATTGGCCTTGTCTTACTACTTGGTACTTATACATTACTACAAATAGTTAGCCCCGCTCTTCTAAGTTTTAAACCAATAGAAACTGAATATATTGGAGTTCTGCAATTTGGTTGTTGCGAAATTAATGATAATGAAGCTAAAAATACGACTAATAAAGATTGTGACAAAATTGATAACGCTGAATTTAAAACTGGTTATAGCGCCACCTCTGATGGCACACAGTGTTTAAAAGACGGATGTTGTATAATAATAACAGAAGAACCTAGATCATATGGTACAATAACTACTTATGTAGAAAGTACTAACTGTATAGATGCAAATATAGCCAACTGTAGTAAAACTTATAATGAAACTATATATGCAATAAACTCTGATTTTCAAGATATGGAATGCTCACAAGTAGCTGATTATAATTGCGAAACAATAAACTGTGAAGGAGCTGATGACGGTGATAAATGTTCTAGTAGTCTTGGTGATTGTAGATGTTATGATGAAACACCTTATTATGGAGAAGGAAACGAAGGTGAGCCTTGTGGTAATGATGGTGGAATATGTTTTAGTGATCCACCTCAAGTAGTAAATGGCTCATGTAATGGAGATTGGGATACAGATTGGAGAGTTTTTAGCGGAAGAAAATGTAAAGATGGTTTAGAATGTTGTTATTATAACCCATAATAAAATAAAGAAATATGAATAAAATAGAAAATAACAAGGGAATATTAAACTCAGGTCACCGCGCCTGTGCCGGTTGTGGTCAACTTATAGCAGCTATGGCAGCTACTAGAGCTATGACTAAAGATGTAATTATTGCTAATGCTACCGGTTGCCTGGAGGTAACTACTACTCCCTACCCTGAAAGTTCTTGGGGTGTACCTTGGATTCATTCACTGTTTGAGAATCCTTCAGCTGTAGCTTCAGGTATTAAAGCTAGTTTAAATAAAAAGAAAAACAAACACACTAAAGTTATCGTCCAAGCTGGTGATGGTGGAACTTTTGATATAGGTTTTGGATTAATAAGTGGTATGTGGGAAAGATTTGAAGATATAGTCTATATTGTCTATGACACTGAAGCATATTCTAACACTGGTATTCAAGCTTCAGGTGCCACTCCTTTAAGCTCTAGCACTACCACCACTCCTGCCGGAACTGACAGCCTAGGATCAAAACAAAAGAAAAAAGATATGATAGCAATTGCCTTGGCTCACGGCTTACCTTATGTAACTCAAAGCACTGCTGGCTATCCTCAAGATATAACCAAGAAAGTCAAAACAGCTCTTAACACTAAGGGTCCAAGCTATATTCAAATACAAGCACCTTGTATTCCTGGTTGGAAAATAAAATCAAATAAAGCTATGTTAGTGGGACAACTAGCAGCTAAAACAGGACTATACCCTTTACTTGAATATACTAATGGAAAGCTAACATCTAAATCAAAAGTACCTGAGAAAAAAGTTAAAGTAGATGAGTATCTAA
>Ga0209943_1000006_pt1 | contig 142626 bp, 147 predicted proteins | sample SalPonR1_B_D2_MG_FD_185698 | JGI IMG/M metagenome (GOLD analysis project Ga0209943, IMG submission 185698) | Salt pond soil microbial communities from South San Francisco under conditions of wetland restoration - Salt Pond MetaG R1_B_D2_MG... ... | reverse complement strand
AAAAGAACCGGAGCTTATAAGGCACTTCGTTCACTTAGAGGGGCTTAATAATATAGCATGATATTTTACGTTTGAAAAAGTGGCGTATTCTCTTATTCTTTTTTTCCTACAGTAACTTGACACGATCTTAGTCGAACCTATGTTTGCATTAAAGTGGTTTTTTATGATATAATCGTTAAAGTAAAAATTGTAAATTGGGGGGCGAGGATAAATGTATGACGATTTGACAGAAAAACAAGCTAAAATCATGAGATTTATATTGGAAGAGGTAAAAGAAAGAGGATATCCCCCTTCTGTAAGAGAAATATGCAAGGCGGTTGGATTGAAATCCACTTCTTCTGTCCATAATCATATGGTAACCCTTCAGGAATTGGGATATATAAAGCGTGATGCTACAAAACCAAGAGCCATAGAATTGAATGAGAAAAAGCTGAATATTAACGAAAAGGAAAATGAAAACGTGGTAATGGTGCCGGTCGTAGGTTCTGTTGCTGCAGGAACTCCGATTTTGGCTGTCGAGAATATTGACTGGAACTTCCCCTTGCCTGAGCAATTTGTTGAAAAAGGAAATTATTTCATGCTTGAAGTAAGTGGAGACTCCATGATTGAAGCCGGCATACATGACAGCGACTACGTGTTGGTCAAACAGACCCGGGAAGCTAAAAATGGAGACATGGTTGTTGCCTTGATAGACGATTCGGCAACTGTAAAGACTTTTTACCGCGAAAATGACCATATAAGGCTTCAACCAGAGAACAGCTCGATGAATCCTATTATTGTGAAAGAGGATTTGATGGTGATAGGAAAGATAAAAGGCGTTTTCAGATTGATGTAGAGAAAACCAAACGGTATTAACGAGCCATTGCGCTTTACAGCGCAATGGCTCGTATTTTGTTTTGATTAAATTTCAAGGTGTTTTTGATTAATAAGACTCTGTAAGGCCTTCATAATTCCTATCCTGGCGTGGTCGTATGTCAAACCTCCTTGAAAATAGGCTATATATGGAGGAGTCAAGGGAGAATCCGCGCTAAGCTCAATAGAGGAGCCTTGTACGAAAGTTCCTGCAGCCATAATAACCTCAGTTTCGTATCCGGGCATGTCCCATGGGATAGGCCGAACATGGGAATCTACGGGTGATGATGCCTGTATGGCTTCGCAAAAGCAGATCACAGCCTCTTTTGAATTAAATTTGATTGCCTGGATTATATCGCTTCTTTCATCTGTCAGTCTGGGAAAGGTGTCGAATCCGAGTTTCTCGAATATGCAGGCGCAAAGCAAAGCCCCCTTTAAAGCTTCGCTTACTGTATGCGGGGCCATAAAGAAACCTTGGAAAAAATGCCTGTTCATACCAAATGACAATCCGCATTCTTTTCCAATCCCGGGGGATGTCATTTTATGTGATATAAGATCGATTAATTTGCTCTTTCCGACTATGTATCCTCCGGTCATTGCAAGACCTCCTCCTGGATTTTTGATGAGAGATCCCGCTGCTAGGTCGAAACCGATTTCTGTAGGTTCTGTCATTTCCAGAAATTCACCGTAACAATTGTCAACCATTAATATGGTTTCATTTGATCGCTTCTTTATGAATTCGGCAAGAACCCTCATTTTATCTACGCTTATGGCTTTGCGCCAGTCGTAACCTGTCGAACGTTGAACATAAACCATTTTGGGTTTTGATTTAAGGGCTTCAGATATGGAATCGTAGTCGAAATCACCTGATGGAGTCAAATCCACCTGCTTGTAATGTATCCCTATTTCTGAAAGCGTGGATGGTCCGGGGTCGTTTATCCCAATAAGCTTTCTTATTGTGTCGTAGGGTAGGCCGGTAACAGAAATAATGCTGTCGCCTGGGCGGAGTGTTCCTGTAAGGCAAAGTGAAAGCGCATGTGTTCCGTTTACAATTATAGGTCTGACTATAGCGTCTTCAGTCCCAAAGACGTCGGAATATATTTTTTCGAGAGTGTCTCTTCCTTTTTCGTTGTATCCATATCCGCTGTTCCAGTAAAAGTCTGTGTCGCTTAGATGGTTTTTTTGCATTGCATTTAGAACTTTGTATTGATTATAGGCTCTGATGTCGCCAATCGCATCAAAATGACATTGTATTTCTTTCTCGCAGTTTTTTACAAATTGCAAGACCATTTCATCTATATCGAAAAATGTTTCTGATGGGATTTTCATTTTTTTCATTTGTTTTCACCTTCTTTCAAAAAAACGAACGGCATTTAAGCCGTTCGAACCGGAAAATCCGATATATGACTATTCTTGAATTATAAAGAAAATTATATTTGGGGAAAAGTTGCTATTCTCCATCTGAATCCGGATTGATAAACTGATTCAAGTTAACACGCTTTGAAGGAATTATTGTTGAAATTGCATGTTTATAAATCATTTGCTGGCTTCCGTCGTTTTCAATGACAATCGTGTAGAGATCGAATCCTTTTACATAGCCTTTCAACTGGAATCCATTTGTAAGAAAAATTGTGAGAAGAGTTTTGTCTTTTCTGGCTTGATTGAGTATAATATCCTGCAAGTTAATTATGTTTTTCATGACGATTCATTTCCCCCTTTTATTATTGTTATTTATAATGAATGTTTTTGTAATTCCCAATAATTTATTTGTGTTCAGATCCTCGGAGTCTTCAAGCTCAATTTGAATGGCTTCTTTATATCTTCTTAGCCATGTTATTTGACGCTTTGCGTAATGTCTGGAATTGAGCTTGATTTTGTATTTCATTTCATTTATGTCCGTTATTCCCGAAAGATGTTCCAATACTTCTTTGTAGCCTATTCCCTTCATTGCCGTATGCTTTTCTGTAAGGCCCATTTGAGTCAATTTGACCACTTCTTCTATCAAACCGTTTTCAATCATTTCATCTACCCTCAGGTTGATTCTATCATACAATAGATTTCTTTCCCTATGCAAACGAAAAAACAATATCTCATATTTCGTATTAAGTCTCAAGGCGGATGAGAATTTTTTTATTGGGAAACCTGTGCGGTGGTAGACTTCAAGAGCTCTTATGACTCTTTTGACATTGTTGGGATGAATTATTTCCGCAGAATCCGGATCTACTGATTTTAATTTATTGTGCAGATAAGAGTTTCCTTTTTCATTGGACAAGTGTTGAAGCATGTTCCTGTATTCAGGATCGTATGTGGAGTTTGAAAAGTCCATGTTGTACATTATTGAATTCAGGTAAAGGCCGGTACCTCCAGCAATCACAGGTATTTTCCCTTTACAATGAAGTTTTTGTATGACCTCTTCTGCCTGTTTTTTGTAAAGAGCAACTGAATAGTCATTTTGAAGAGGATCAGCTACATTTATCATATGATGTTTCACCCTAGCCATTTCTTGCAGGGTCGGTTTTGCAGTTCCTATATTCATATATTTGTATATTTGCATTGAGTCGGCGGATACTATATCGGTATTTAAAGCTTGAGCGAGTTTTATTGCGCTGCCTGTTTTTCCCACTGCCGTTGGTCCTGCAACTATTATTATCTTATTCATGTCTATACCCCATTTCGAATCTATCTATTGAAATATTTTTCTATCTCTGAGAGGCCAATCCGAACAACTGTCGGGCGTCCATGCGGGCACGTATAGGGATTATTTAAATCATCCATGTCCGAAAGCAGGGATTCCAATTCTATTTTTTCAAGACGATCATTTGCCTTGATGGCTGAATGACAAGCTTTTACTGCAAGCTGGTAAACCATTTCCTCGGATTTCATTGAGTCGACCGAAGATGTTTTCAACATCATATTTTTCAATTCTTCTAGAAATGATATTGATGTTTGAAGTGGGAAAATAGACGGTACCTCGCGCAAGAGCAGAGAGTTTGGGCCGAAATCATCTAAAGAAAAACCCATGGAGCAAAGGTGGCTTTCCGATTCAAACAAAATGGACTTTTCATTTTCAGGCATGTCAATAGCAAAAGGTTCAAGAAGTACTTGAGACAGAATAGCTTTATTCTTCAATTGCTTTACAAATGATTCGAAAATAACCTTTTCGTGTGCCGCATGCTGGTCTATTAGTATCATTTCAGTTGTTAATGGGTCTTCACATATTATGTAGGAATCGAAGACCTGCCCTATTATATTCAGATTTTTAAAATACTTCATTCTTCGGCTTGCTTGTGTTTCAATTGGACCTTTGTCTTTTAGTTTCTTGTCACCTGCAAGAGAATCGCTTGAAAAAAGAGCATCGAGTGATGATTGAACGCATTGCTTTTCCTTATTGTCTTCCTCTTGAGTGGAAGGAATTGCCGAATCGATTTCGCTTGTTTTTACTAAATTATCGCTGGATTCAAAATAAACATTTGGAGTTTCCTTGATTGATTGTTTATTTGTTTTTTCAAGCTCGAATCCATTCCTAACTGGATATAATTTTTCGTCAGGTATCCATGAATGGTTTTCCATAAGTTCAGAAAATGCATACTTGAAAATATTTGATATTGATTTTTCATCCTTGAATTTAACTTCAGTCTTATTAGGACTTATGTTGACATCGACAGAGGAAGGGTGGAGATCAAGGAAAAGAAAAGATATTGGATATCTTCTCTTTTCAAGTATATGAAAGAAAGCTCCATTTAAAAGCTCTGTTAAAAATGGGCTTTTAATCCATCTCTTATTTACAAAAAAAGACTGCAGGTTTCTGTTTGAGTGGCTGTTATGTAAATTTGACACAAATCCATGTAGATGTATATTTTGGTGAAAAAAGTCAATGCTTGCAAGATTGCCGGCTATATTTTTTCCATGAATAGAATAAACTGTATCCAGTAAATTCATATTGCCGGGTGTTGTATATAAATGTTTTTTTTCAGATATCAGTTGGAAGGATATGTGATTTTGTGCCGCAGCAAGTCTATTTACGACATTTACTACTCTGTTGGTTTCTACCGTGTCGGATTTTAAAAAATTCAGTCTGGCCGGTATTTTGCTGAACAAGTTTCTGCAAACCACTGTTGTCCCGTTGGCAGCCCCTATGTCGCATATTTCGATCAATCCACTGTTTTTCATTGTCGCACGTTTTCCTAAATGGTTTTGAACTGCTTTTGTAGTGATTTCCAGTTCAGATACTGCCGCTATGCTTGCAAGCGCTTCTCCTCTGAAGCCGAGGCTTTTGATTTCGAAAAGATCATTTTCCCTGTAAAGCTTGCTTGTTGCATGGCGTTCAAAAGCCAGATGAAGTTCGGAGCCGGCTATGCCTGATCCGTTGTCCGAAACCCTGATAAGTTTTTTTCCGGCTTTTTCAATTTCGACGGTTATTGAAGTCGCCCCCGAGTCGATTGAATTTTCAAGTAATTCCTTTACTACAGAGGCTGGATTTTCAACGACTTCTCCTGCTGCAATTTTTGATATAAGAGAGTCATTTAGTTTTTTTATTGTTTGCATGAATATCACTGCCTTTATAATTTTTCGGATTCTTCAACCAAATGGTTTAAAAGGTTGATTGCGTCGATAGGTGTCAAAACATTTGTATCGATATTTTTAATGGAAGTGATGAATTTGTTTCTATCGTCTGAAAAGAAATCCAACTGCCGGGTATCTTTTCCCTTGTCTTCCATCAGGCTTATCTTTGATTTGGATTTTTTGTTTATGTCGTGATTCTCAAGCTCCGATAGAATTTCATTTGCTCGCTCTACTACTTTGTAAGGTAACCCCGCCAGTTTGGCCACCTGCACTCCGTAGCTGTGGTTCGCACCGCCACGCTTTATTTTCCTGAGGAAAATTATGTCGTCTCCCATTTCATGCACAGTTATAAAGTAATTCTTGATTCCTTCCAATTTGCCTTCTAGCTCTGTCAGCTCATGGTAATGGGTGGCAAAAAGGCTTTTTGCGCCTATATGGTTCTGATTGCTTATATATTCGACAACAGACCATGCTATGCTCAATCCGTCGTATGTGCTTGTTCCTCTTCCTATTTCATCTAGGATTATGAGGCTTTTTCGAGTTGCATTTGTCAATATGTTGGATAATTCACTCATTTCAACCATGAATGTGCTTTGACCCTGCGAAAGATTGTCGGAAGCACCGACTCTGGTGAATATTCTGTCCACAACTCCAATTGAAGAACTTTCCGCTGGAACGTACGATCCGATTTGGGCCATTAATGCAATTAGCGCTACTTGTCTTAGATATGTTGATTTTCCCGCCATATTGGGACCGGTTATTATATGGAAACGGCAATGGGAATTATCCAACTCGGTATCATTTGCAATGAAGGTTTCCATATTTGAAATTTTTTCAACAACTGGGTGTCTGCCGCTCTTTATGGATATGATATCGCTGTCTGTTACATCGGGCTTGGAATATCCGTTGTGGTATGCCACGTGGGCAAAATTTGACAGAACATCGAGTTTTGCAAGAGCTTCAGCCGTGTTGAGAAGGCGGTCGACGTTTTTGAGAATTTCGTTCCTTATAGTTTGGAATATTGTGTATTCCAATTTGTTTCTTCTTTCCTCGGCATTGATTATCTTGTCTTCAAGTTCTTTTAGTTCTTGCGTTATATAACGTTCCGCATTTACAAGCGTTTGTTTTCTAATATAGTCCTCTGGAACAAGGTGCAAATTAGATTTTGTGATTTCGATATAGTATCCGAAAACCTTGTTGTATTTTATCTTCAAAGATTTTATTCCGGTTGATTCTCTCTCCCTCGCTTCTATGCTGGCAAGCCATGATTTGCCATTTGACAAAATATCCTTGAGCGAATCAAGTTCGTCATTGTAGCCATTTTTAATTACTCCTCCTTCGGTTATTGTCGCAGGGGAGTCTTCTTCTATTGCCGATTCTATCAAGCTATGGACATCAATAAGCTGATCAATCGATTCGTAAAGAGACGACAAAGGACTTGAATTTGTGTGCTTTGATAACAGGCCTATAAGTTCTGGAAGCCTTTTGATTGAAATCTTGAGTGAAATCAAATCCTTTCCGTTAAGATTTCCATAAACAACTTTTGAAGTGAGTCTTTCAAGATCGTATATAGCTTCGAGTATTTCACGGACTTCATTTCTTGTTTGCAGATTTTTCAAGAATATGTCTACAATACTTAATCTACTGTTAATTTCATCTTTGCTCAAGAGCGGTTCATGGATCCATTTGAATAGCATTCTGGACCCCATCGAGGTCTTGGTCTTGTCGAGGACCCATAACAGGGAACCTTTTTTCTTATCTCCCATGATTGTTTTTGACAATTCCAAATTTCTGACTGTGAAATCGTCGATGATCATGAAGTCTGAAGGGCTGTAGTGCTGAATGTTTCTTATATGCGGCAAATCGACTTTTTGTGTTTCGATCACATAATGTATCAAGCTACCTAAAGAAGGTATGATTTCTTTTTCTCCAGAAAGCCCCAGACTGTCTATTGAAACTATATTGAATTGTTTTAGGATTATTCTCTTTGATTCAGCATAATCCGCATGAATTCCGGCGTCTGTTACCAGGGCTTGACCTATGGCTGAATGAATAAAATCGTTTATTCTTATAGAAAGAGATGAAGAGTCGATGAGTATTTCACGCGGGTTCACCTTAAGCAATTCGTTTTCGGCGTCTTTATAGCGTGAAATCCCCTTGAATGATGTAACGCGCAGTTTCCCGGTTGTGATGTCAACATATGAAAACCCAATTGAATTTCCGCTCTCATAGATTGATAGTATATAGTTGTTGAGTGAAGATTCCAGCATTTCGGGTTCAGTTATTGTCCCCGGGGTTATAATTTTTACGACTTCCCTTTTTACTATTCCCTTTGATTTTTTAGGGTTTTCGGTTTGTTCACAAATGGCTATTTTATATCCGGCGTATACGAGCTTTCTTATATATGTGTCAGCAGAGTGGTATGGAATACCGCACATGGGTGCCCGCTCTTCAAGACCGCATGATTTTCCTGTCAGGGTTATTTCAAGCAGTTTTGAACATGTCAGTGCGTCGTCGAAAAACATTTCATAAAAATCACCGAGCCTGAAAAAAAGTATATAGTCTTCATATGTTTCTTTTATTTCAAGATATTGACGCATCATAGGTGTAAGTCCCATGAAAGACTCCTTTCAGAAAGATGTAGCGATCAACACAGTTCTCCAATTAATGTGGCTCTCCTTGCTTTAATAATGCGAACTCGAACAATTTTTCCAATCAGTGAACTATCTCCACGGAATGTCACTATTTTATTGCCCCTGCTTCTTCCGAGTATGCTTCCCGGATGTTTATCGCTTATGCCGTCTACAAGCACGGTCTCAATATTGCCGACTAAAGCAAGATTCTTTTTGTAGGCAATAGCATTAAGTTCCGAAAGAATCCTGTCGAAACGTTCATGCTTGACACTTTCGGGAATTTGGTGTGGGGATTCAGCAGCTTTTGTCCCGCTTCTTTTCGAATATAGAAAAACATAGGCATTGTCAAATGATACTTTTTTCGCAAGGGAAAGGGTTTCGAAAAAGTCTGAATCCGTTTCACCTGGAAATCCTATTATTATATCCGTTGAAAGAGTTATGTTTGGGATTTTTTTATAAAGCTTTTCTGCGAATTCAAGATATTCTTCTCTTGTGTAGTGTCTGTTCATTCTTTTAAGCACACTGTTGCTTCCCGACTGTACTGGCAAATGAAAGTTTTTGCAGATATTTTTGGAAGCGGCTATCGTATCGATAAGTTTTTCGGTTGCATCCTTGGGATGGGATGTCATAAATCTGATGCGTTTTATTCCATCAATCTTGTCAATTTCTCCAAGCAAATCCGAGAAATCGTATTCATCATACAAATCTCTCCCGTACGAATTTACATTTTGGCCCAACAATGTAAATTCCAAAACACCTTCTTTGATCAGAGATGAAATTTCTTTTATGATTGATTCCTTGCTGCGGCTTCTCTCTCTCCCCCTTGTATATGGGACAATGCAGTAAGAGCAAAAATTGTTGCAACCGTACATTATATTGACAAATGCCTTGAATTTGAATTTTCTTATGGAAGGGATTCCTTCGACTACACTTTTGGCTTGATCCCATACTTCCACCAAGGGACCCTTCGAACGTTTTTCTTTAAGTGTTTTTTCTAGCAATTGAGGGAAACGGTGAATATTGTATGTTCCAAGAATGAGATTTACAAAAGAAAGATCTTTTTTAATTGTGTCGATTACATGCGGTTGTTGCATCATGCAACCGGCAATAATAATTATTAGATTCGGCTTTTGTTTTCTGAAATGCTTAAGACGCCCGATGTTTCCCAAAACCTTTCTTTCAGCGTTTTCTCGTACGCAACACGTATTGAAAAGGACTATGTCCGCATCTTTTATTTTACTGACCTCCAAATGGCCCATTTGATTGAACATTCCCGAATATCTTTCGGAATCATGTTCATTCATTTGGCAGCCCCATGTTCTTATATAGTACTTCAATTGTTTCATATGTTTTACACTCCCTGTTAAAAAAATAGCGATACGCTCCTTGTGGACGCATCATTTACCATTATATCAATTATGATGACAAATTCCAACAGATAGAAGGCATAACTAAATTACTGCAATATTATGGCATTAATAAAGAAAATATGTTAAATCGAGTCACTATTTATGATATCATTAAGCTGGTTGACATATTATTTCAAATTTTAATAGGGGGTAGAAAAATGAAATTTTCAGGTAGAATCACAGATATGCAACAATCTCCGATAAGGAAATTGGTTCCTATCGCAGAGGCTGCAAAAAAAAGAGGCAAAAAAGTTTACCACTTGAACATCGGACAGCCGGATGTTAAAACACCAGAAGTTTTCTTTGATGCTTTGAAGGATTTTGATAAAGAAGTTTTGGCTTACAGTTTTTCTCAAGGAAGCCCTGAATTGCTTGAAAGCTTCAGCAATTATTACAAGAGTTATGGTATTGATTTTGATCCTTCGGATATACTTATAACTAACGGAGGCAGTGAGGCTCTGTTGTTTTCAATGCTGGCCATATGTGACAATGGAGATGAAGTTCTTGTTCCCGAACCTTTTTATACAAACTATAATGGATTCGGAAATGTTGCTGGAATTAATGTGGTTCCAATAACTACAAAAGCTGAAAATGGCTTTGCGCTTCCGCCTAAAGAGGAAATTCAAAAGAGCATAAACCCAAAAACAAAAGGAATACTTCTTTCCAACCCGGGGAATCCAACTGGTGCTGTATATTCAAAAGAGCAATTGAACATAGTCCGCGATTTGGCCAAGGAAAACGACTTGTACATAATTGCCGACGAGGTTTACAGAGAGTATATTTTTGATGATTTCCCATATATGAGTTTTGCGCAGTTTGACGATATTTCGGACAGAGTCATAATAATAGACAGTATTTCAAAACGATATTCTGCATGCGGAGCAAGAATCGGTTCATTGGCATCAAAGAATAAGGATCTTATTGCTCAAGTTCTTAAACTTTGCCAAGGAAGACTTTGCGTACCGACAATCGAACAACTTGGAGCAGCTGCACTGGCAAAGGTTCCAAAGGAATATTTTGAAAAAACAAAAGAGGAATATAGACAAAGAAGGGACATTGTCTTCGAAGCTCTTCAAGAAATACCCGGAGTAATTTGCGAATTACCGCATGGAGCATTTTATATTGTAGCAAAATTGCCAGTAAAGGATGCAGAAAAATTTGTAATATGGATGCTTGAAGAATTTGATGTTGATGGCGAGACTGTAATGTTTGCTCCTGCCGAAGGCTTTTATGCTACTCCCGGACTTGGTGTGGATGAAATAAGAATGGCCTACGTCCTTAACCAGGAATCCTTGAAAAAAGCCATGAACATACTGAAATTAGGTTTGGAAGCTTATCCTGACAAAAAATAATTGCTTTAGGAAAATATCTAAAAGACAAGTTTAAAACCAGAAAAGTGGAAATCCCAATAGGATTTCCACTTTTCTGGTTTTATTTGATTCAAATCATTGAATTATTGATTTTGCTTTGATTCAATCATGTCTTTGATAGTTATGGTTTCTTCTTTTACACTTTCAGGAACGTTTGTGTTGTCAACCTCTTCTTCTTCCAATTCCTTAGAAGGCTCTTCTTCGACAACATCTTCTTCTGTCGCATCTTTTATTGACAGGCTGATGCGTTGTTTTTCTTTGTCTATGCCAAGTATTTTTACTTCTACTTCTTCATTCACTTTTAGAGCGTCTGAAGTGGTCTTGACATGTTCTTTAGAAATCTGCGAAATATGAACAAGTCCCTCAAGCCCGGGCTCAATTTCTACGAATGCTCCGAAATCGGTCAAGTTTACAACTCTTCCGTTTATTACATCACCTGTGTTGTATTTTGTATTTACTAAAGACCACGGGTCCGGAAGAATTTGTTTCAGACTCAGAGAAATTTTGTTGTTTTCCTTGTCTAGGCCTATTATTACGACTTCTATGTCGTCACCGACTTTCAAAAGCTCGCCGGGGTTTTTTATTCGTCCCCAAGACAGTTCTGAAATATGAACTAATCCATCCGCACCGCCGATATCGACGAAAGCGCCGAACTTAGCAAGTCTCTTGACTTTACCCTGAAGTTTTTGTCCAACTTCGAGTTCAGCCCAAAGGGCTTCAAGTTCTTTCTTTCTACCTTGTTCGAGTACTTCCTTGCGTGAAAATACTACATTTCTTTTTTCTTTGTTGAATTCGATTATTTTGACTTCAAGTTCCTCATTGACGAAAGCACTGAGGTTGCTTACATAGTTGAGTGAAAGGTGTGAAGCCGGAATGAATCCTCTGATATCATTAAAAAAGGCAATTATGCCGCCTTTTACAACTTCTTTCGTTGATACTTTAACCGGTTTGTCTTCATCGATAAACACCTTAAGGTCGTCCCACTGTTTGAGTGCATCCACTCTTTTTCTTGAAAGCAGGACATTTCCTTCTCCGTCGTCTGATTTCATTACCATGACTTCGATTTCATCGTCATCATTCAGTATATCTTTAAGACTAACCCCCTCTTCAGAGGTCAATTCTCTTTTCGGGATAATACCATCAGATTTATAGCCGATATTGACTACAACTTCATCATCTGAAATTTGCACAACTTTAGCTTTTAGTATCTCACCCCTCCTCGGCACTCTCAGAGACTTTTCGATCTCCTCAAGCATCTCATTCATCATGTTTTCATTTTCCATAGTTTGCCTACCTACCTTTATTTTAATTTTTTTAACAACATCGTTAATGATCCAATCCGGGGTTGATGCACCTGCCGATATGCCGACTGTTCCGGCATTTTCAACCCATTTTGAATCCAACTGTTCAGCCATTTCTATATGATGGCTTTGTGAACAGTGTTTTTTACTGAGTTCAAATAATTTTTGAGTATTTGAACTGTGATATCCGCCGACAATAAGCATTGTATCGGCAATTTTTGATAATTCAACACACGCCCTCTGCCTGTTTCTTGTTGCTGAACAAATAGTATTGAATAGCTGCATGTCTATTTGAAGGCCTTTAATAATACCAGTCAGGCAATCCCATAGCTCAATATTCAAAGTGGTTTGCGCAACTACGCTTATTTTATCATAATTTGAGATTGAATCAATGTTTGATTCATCATTTATTACAATTGCGCTATTATTGCACCATCCATTAATGCCAATTACTTCGGGATGGTTACTGTTTCCAATTATTACGACCTGTCGACCTTTATTAAATTCTGCTTTAGCTATTTCCTGAACCTTGCGGACATAAGGGCAAGTCGCATCGATTATTTCCACATGCAAATCTTTTGCCTTTTGGTAATCGGCCAAAGGTATGCCATGAGACCTTACAATCATAGGTCCTTTGCCTACTTCTTCCATGGAGCTTGCGCAAAATACATTCAAATCCTCAAGATGCTGTATTACCTGATTGTTGTGAATAAGAGGACCGAATGTGTGTATCCTTTTTTTATTTGTACGGGCCAGTTCAAGAGTTTTATCCATTGCACGCTTTACTCCGAAACAGAAGCCGGAATTTTCCGAGATGATTATTTCCATATATCCTCCGCAAATTATCATTTTAGCATTTATTTGTTCTTTGAATTCAAATTGAAATATTTCAATTCGTATATCTTGTTCATTATATCATCACTGATGGACTGGTAAGATTCTTTAGTAATTCTTTTTTCAGAATAATACTCTTGCAAACTGATTATTTCGCCTATCGTTATATTGATTCTTGAAAAAATTCTATACTTGTTATCGGATGATATGGCAACAGGCAACACATTCTTCTTGGCTTTTATTGCAATAATTGCAATACCTGCTTTTGAATTGGGTTTACCCGACAAATTCCTGGTTCCTTCCGGGAAAATACCTAAAATCTTACCTTCTTTTAGAATATTTACAGAAGTTTTTATTGCTTTTAAGTCATTGCCTTTACGGTTGACGGGGAAGGCGTTGAGTTTTCTTGCAAAAAATCCGAGCATCGGTGATTCGAACAATTCCTTTTTTGCCATAAAATAAAGAATATCCGGATAGTGGCTTCCAATAAGAAGAGGGTCGAACCAACAAGAGTGGTTAGAGCATAAAATGTAGCCACTATTTGTATCAGGTATGTTTTCATATCCATTTATCTCTATTTTATAAAAAATGTTGAATAGCAGTTTAACCAGTATTTTGGCAAAATTTATAAAATGCATTTATAAACCTTCTCTTTCATTGGGATTGGGTTTATTCAAATGAGACATAAGTAAATCTACAACGTGTCCTATATCAAGATTATCTGTATCTATCAAACATGCGTCCGGAGCCATTTTCAAAGGGCTTATTTCACGTGTTGAATCTTTATTGTCGCGTTCTACAATCTCCCTCAATATTTTTTCGACAGGTATGCAGATACCTTTTTCAATCAATTGATTGTGTCTTCTTTGGGCTCGCACTTGCGGTGAAGCTGTTAAGAAAAATTTGTATTCAGCGTCAGGAAATACTACAGTTCCAATATCCCTTCCGTCCATAACTACCGAATGCGAATTTGCATATTTTCGTTGAAGCTCTACAAGTTTTGTACGAATTTCTTTAATTGAGGAGATTGCAGAAACATTTTTGTCTATTTCTTCACTTCTTATTTTAGTTGATACATCTATTCCGTCGAGAAACAATTTTGAATTTCTAAACTCAAGATTTGTGTTTTCCAACATTGAAACAATGTCGTTTATGTTTTCAAAAGAAATATCTTCAGTCAAAACCTTCAAAGTTATAGCGCGATACATTGCTCCAGTATCTATATATGTCCAATTAAGCAATTTGGCAATTTCTTTTGCAATTGTGCTTTTGCCGGATCCTGCCGGGCCGTCTATAGCAATGCATTTAGCTTTCATAAATCTCTCCCATATTTTTATTCATATTGCATTATACCGTATTTGAAGTTTGTAAACAAGAAAATAACTACCCGAATGGGTAGTTGAATTTCTTGTTTACGTTTTACTGTATATATCGAATTCGTCCCAAACATTTTCCAATTTGCGGAAGGTTTCGGTCAAAAACTCTTTTTCCTGGAGACTTATGGAAACAATCAACAAATTTATAAGACTCATAGGTGCCACAAGCGAATCTACAAAAGAAGTAACATTGTTTTTTGCGTATAGAGTCATTTCGGAAATTGATTTCAATGGTGAAAACTGACTGTCTGTAATTGAAATTATTTTACAACCCTGTCGCCTAAGCAGTTTTGCCGATTCATAGGTTTTCCTTGAATACCTTGGAAAACTTAAAGCAATAACTACGTCTTCGCTGTTTATGTTTATGAGTTGTTCGTAAACATCGTTGTACTGAGCTTTTATAACATGAACGTCTTTTAAAATGAAATTGAGATAAAAACCCAGGTATTCCGCCAACACGGATGAACTTCTTAGTCCCAGGATATATACCCTCTTAGCGGCTAATATTTCATTTGTGACTTTATCAAGTACATCTTTATCAAGCTCTTCCATAGTTTTGCGTATGTTCTGTATATCGGAGTCCATGATTTTTTTTATTGTACTCATTTCACCGCTGTATTTATTTGTGAGTTGAAACCTTTGTACGGTTGTCAATTTCGTTTTTATTAACTCTTGTAAAGCCTTCTGCAATTCAGGATATCCCTTGAAGTCCAGGGCATTTGCAAATCTTACTATCGTTGATTCGCTTATTCCAACATGTTCTCCGAGTTTAGAAGCGGTCATGAAAGCGGCCGTGTCATAATTTTCGATTATAAAATCTGCAATTAGTTTCTGGCTTTTGCTGAAATGTTCGTATCTTCTATTAATGATTTTAAATATGTCGCGTTTTTCTTCGTTCATGACATCACTCTTTTATAAGATTGAATCCTTCCGATAATGCCTTGCGATTCAAGTCTTTGAATTTTGCGGGAACCCTGTTTAGCACAGCCTTTTCAAGAAAACCGCGTTTTACAATACCAGTCTCTTCTTGAATGGCTCCCAAGGCTACAATGTTTGAAACAATTGATTTTCCGATTTTATTTGATGCTGTATCAATAATAGGTATTCTAATTACTTTTCCAACTTTTAAGGTCTCATCGATTTTGATAGAAGAGTCCACAATCACGGTTGCTGATTCCTTCGTGGTTTTTTTGTACTTGTCATAAGCAATTTGCGTAAGAGAAAGTAAAATATCGGCTTTGTTTACCTTTGGAAAATCAATATCCTCTTCGCTGATTATGACTTCCGATTTGCTTGCGCCACCTCTTGCTTCAGGACCGTAAGATTGCGACTGTACAGCGTTATCTCCTTGAAGCAAAGCAGCTTCTGCCAATATTATACCAGCTAATATGAGCCCTTGTCCACCTGATCCTGTCAGCCTGATTTCATTTTGCGCCATCATTCGTTATCCTCTCCTTTGAGTCTTTCAATCAACTTGTCGTATTCTTCAACGTACTCAGGCGCTTCAGTGTCTTTGAATTCGCCGATGGTAAATTTTCCATCCATTTCTTCTTCAGACATTTTTGCAGCTTTTGTTGTTGTTACGGCAGAGTCTTTGAGCCATTTGATCATATCTACTGCATCGCCTTTTTTGTTCCTTCTCCCAAAACTTGTAGGACAAGTGGAAATTGCTTCAACCAGTGAAAAGCCTTTTTTTCTCAATGCATTTTCTATATAATTCGTAAGTTGAGGAACGTGGAATACAGTGGAGCGGGCAGCATATGTGGCGCCGGCTGCACCAGCAAGTTGAGCTATGTCAAAGGTTCTGTCTATGTTTCCATAAGGTGCCGTTGTTCCAAAATAGTTTGTAGGTGTTGTAGGCGAATATTGACCACCTGTCATTCCGTAAATATTGTTGTTGAATACAATTGTAGTTATGTCGATATTTCTCCTTGCCGCATGTATAAGATGATTTCCCCCAATAGCCGACGAATCTCCGTCACCTGACACGACAATTACGTGAAGGTCGGGATTTGCGAGTTTTATTCCTGTGGCAAAAGGCAATGCACGCCCATGTGTCGTATGCAATGTGTTGAAATCCATGTATCCTGGTGCTCTTGAAGAGCATCCTATTCCGGAAACTACACACACCTTGTCTTTTTCAAGCCCCAATCGATCTATTGCGTCTATAATGGATCTCATAATAATTCCATGTCCGCATCCGGGACACCACATATGTGGGAATTTGTCTGAACGTATATATTTTTCAGTCAATGCGCTTGCCATGATTAGAGGACCTCCTTTGCTTTTGCTGTTATCTCATCAGGCATAAGAACTTCTCCGTTGGCTTTTCCAACAAAGCCAAGTTTGCAATTGTTCTTAATCACTCTTTCCACTTCGAGCACATACTGTCCTAAATTCAACTCGGCTACCAGTATGGCTTTTGCTTGTTTGCTTAATTCTTTGACTCTTTCTTCAGGGAAAGGCCAAATCGTTTTAGGTCTGAACATTCCTGCTTTTATGCCTTGCTTTCTAAGAGCTTTGACAGAACTTTTTACAGATCTGGCGGTTCCACCATAACCAAGTATAATAATATCCGCATCTTCTGTCATATATTCCTCGAAATCAATAATTTCTTCTTTGTTTTCGCTGATTTTTGCCATGAGGCGTTTAATTAATTTTTCCGCATTTTCAGTGCTATTGCTTGGAAAACCGGTTTCGTCATGCATCAATCCCGTTACATGAAACCTGTAGCCATTTCCAAAGGAAGCTATTTCAGGCACGTAAGAGTCTTCATCGACTGCGTAGGGTAAATAGTTTTCATTGTTTGGGGCAGGTTCTTTTCGATTAACTACTTCAAGATCACCGGCCTTTGGCATTACAATTTTTTCTCTCATGTGTCCGACTATTTCGTCAGCCAGCAATATTACAGGAGTCCTGAATTTTTCAGCCAAATTGAAGGCTCTGACTGTAAGTTCAAACATTTCCCTTACTGAAGACGGGCTGAGTGCAATTACTGGATGGTCGCCATGGGTTCCCCACATTGCCTGCATTACATCTCCTTGAGCTGGCGATGTAGGCAGTCCTGTGCTTGGTCCACCTCTTTGTATGTTCACAACTACAAGAGGCACTTCCGTTATTGCCGCATATCCTATGTTTTCCTGTTTTAGTGAAAAACCTGGTCCGCTTGTTCCAGTCATTGACTTAAGACCAGTGAGTGAAGCTCCTATAGCTGCTGCGATTCCGCCTATCTCGTCTTCCATCTGTATGAACTTGCCGCCCTTTAGTGGTAGTCTGATAGCGGATTTTTCCATTAGCTCCGTTGAAGGAGTTATGGGATATCCTGAATAAAAACGCATGCCGGCGTAAAGGGCGCCTTCGACGCACGCTTCATTTCCTTGCATCAGTTTAAAATTATTTTCCATTTGTATCTTCTCCTTCCAAGTATATGGCAAAATCCGGACATCTTTGTTCGCAAAGCCCGCACTTTATGCATTCATCATTAACAATAGTTATTTTGCCATTTTGGACTTCTAGTACATCTTTTGGGCAAAAAGCAGCGCAAATACCGCACCCCTTGCACCATTCCTTCTTGATTCTGAGTTTTAATTTCGATTTATCATTTTTCAAGTCTCTTAGCTCCTTTCGATTCATCTATATATCAAATATAGCAAACATAAACATAGTATGCAATAAATATTTCATAAAAGCGATTATACTGCTAAATATGAATAAAATCCTGCAATTGTATGCAAATAATATTGGATAACAAATTACAAGTATACATGTAAGCAGTTATCCAATATTGTTTAGACAAAGTAACGATTGAGTTCTATAATTCTGTCATAATCGGTCATATCGGTATTTATGGGAGTCAATGAAACAAATCCGTTTTGCACGGCGTGTATGTCTGTTGAAATATTGTTTTTTACTTTATCGGATATTTCGCCAGATAGCCAGTAGTAGGTGTTTCCTCTCGGGTCTATTCGCTTATTGTATATATTGACATACTTGAGTGTTCCGAGTTCGGTTACCCTTATTTCACTGAAATCTTCTGAATCGGGGAAATTTATATTGAAAAGTCCTTTGCATTTCGCTCTTAGCAGGGGTTGAAAAATAGACTTGTTAAAAAATTCATTTATGAAACATGAACTGCTGCATGATTTTTCCGGAGAGGAAAGCGCAAGAGCGGGAATGCCATGGAACCATCCTTCCATTGCCGCTGACAGAGTTCCGGAATAGAATATGTCTGAACCCAGGTTAAGGCCCTTGTTTATCCCTGAAATTATCCAATCCGGTTTATTTTCCATTATTACTTCCAAAGCTATTTTTACGCAATCGGCAGGGGTTCCATTTATTGAATAGCAGTCGCATGAAATTTTTTGAGGCAATTTTTTTATCCTGATGGGGTCGTGCATTGTAATGGCATGGCTTACAGCGCTCATTTCGACATTAGGTGCCACAACTGTCACTTCATGACCGTATGCCTTCATGAATTCAGCCAAGTCCAGCATTGCCTTGGAATTAATTCCATCGTCGTTTGTAATAAGTAAATTCATATGATCACCTCTTTTGTATGAAATAAAATACAGGGGGATTCTTTACCTGATTTGTGAATTCGGATCTTAGGACAGACCATTTTCTTTGTTTTAATTCATTGGAAAATGAACGTATTGATTCTTCTTCGCGGCATCCGCTTTCATGTCCGGGATAACACACAATAAGTAAGCTTCCCCCTGCTTTCAAGAGCGACATGGCACTCTTGATTGAAACCATTGTATTTTCAGCTACAGTGGTCTTGGATTTGTCTCCTCCTGGAAGGTAACCCAAATTGTAGACAAACATGTCAACTGGTACATTTATATATTCGTTGAATCTGGTATGAGAATCGCAAATGAGGCTGAAATTTTCATGTCTGGCATTGCATTCCAACAAGGAGAGGGTATTGGTAATTGCGGCCTCCTGGATGTCAAAAGCAAAAACCTTTCCTTGTTCTCCGACTCTGTTTGAAAGCAAAAGGGAATCATATCCATTCCCGGCTGTAGCATCAACTGCAATTCCTCCAACCTTAAGCATTTTTTCTATAAAAAGATTTTTGATTTTCACAGCGTTGTTGAAGTCTTCATTCAATTTGCAGGCACCTCTTTCTAATTGATATTTTTAAGATATTCAACTTCTGCTTTTTTTAAATGTCGCCATTTCCCTTCTTTGAGGGAAGCGATTTCTATTTTGCCGATTGCTATACGTTGAAGGGAAACTACATTACGGCCCATAGATGCAAACATCCTTCTGATTTGCCTGTTTTTTCCTTCATAAAGGATTATTTCATAGCAAATCGATTTTTTTTGAATGATATCGCATTTCGCGGTCACATATCCCCCAATATCAATTCCGTTTTTGAAAATCTCAAGTTCTTTGAATGACAGAGGCTTGTTTATGCAAACCAGATACTTTTTTGGAATATGATGTTTGGGATGAGTAAGCTTATTGGTTAATTCTCCATCGTTTGTCATAAGGATAAGCCCCTTTGAGTCGTAATCCAACCTTCCTACTGGAAATATGCGTACTTTGACGTCTATATAGTCAGTTACAATTGGACGGTTAAAATTGTCGGACAAGGTTGTGACTACTCCCTCAGGTTTATTTAGAAGAATATATACCATTTGTTCCTGAATATGGATTATATTGCCGTTAATAGACACGAAATCTTTATCAGGGTCGACTATTACACCCATTTCTTTAACAGTCAAACCGTTTACTTTAACCTTTCCTTCCCTTATCAATTTTTCGGCTTTCCTTCGGGACGTGTATCCGGCTTTTGAAATATACTTTTGGAGTCTCATGACTAATCCTCTAGACTCATGAATAAATCAGCGTTTTGGAATGAATCTATATCAGGCAAATCATTCAGTGATGAAAATCCGAATGTTTTTAAAAAGTTGTCAGTAGTTCCATAGAGAAGAGGTCGACCGATTTTATCCAATTGACCGCTTATTTTTATTAATCCCTTTTCGATAAGTGTATTTACTACTCCTGAAGATTGGACTCCTCTTATCATTTCTATACCACCCTTTGTTATGGGTTGTTTGTATGCTACTATTGACAATACTTCCAGCGCTTGTTGCGACAGTTTTTTAATGTTTATATTTTTGCAAAAGCGTTCTATATAATAATAGTTGCAGCTGTTTGTGGAGAATTGATAAGCGTTATTTATGGAGACCAATTTTATTCCTCTCTGTTCCGAGTATGAGTTTTTCAGTTCTTCGAGGCAATCGGAAATTTGCCTTTTGTCAACTTCAAGCAGACGGCTGAATTGATTGATTGTAATCGGCTCGGTTGATATGAAAAGCACAGATTCCAAGATGGATTTTACTTCCTTGTTATTCATATTGAAATTTCACCTGCCTTAGATTTTGTAATTTGGATGCTGTCAAAAATGCGTTTTTGCAGTACTTTAATTTCTCCGGTTCTTATTAACTCCAGCAAAGCCAGAAATGTCGTTATGATTTCTCCTTTGCTGGAATCCTGATGAAACAATTTTTCGAATTCCATCGTTGTATGATTTACAAAAATATTCCGGATGTGCCTTATCTTGTCCTCAACCGTCCATGTATCAGCTTCTATCTGCTTGAAATATTTTTTTCGGTTATGGTCTATTGAATCCAATTTTGACAATAATTCAGCCAGTGCGTTAATAAGCGAGTTTTCTGTAAAATCGAATTCGATGTCCTTATGCAGTTTTGTAGTAATGTTTAAAATATCATTTGGTGTATTTCTTCTGTACAGAACTTTTGAATAGCTCTGCTCCCTTTTATCCAACAGTAATGATAAATTCTTGAATTTGCTGTATTCAATCAACTTTTGGACCAATTCATCCCTGGGATCATCTTCTGACAATAAGTCTTTGTCAGATTTTTCTGGAAGAAGCATTTTAGACTTAATTTCAAGCAAGGTTGCGGCAAGTAGCATGAATTCGCTTAGATTGTCTAAATCAATAATTTTCATTAGCTTCAAATGTTCAATATATTGAGATGTTATTTCAGATATTGGCAAATTATGAAGGTCTATCTCATTTTTTTCTATTAAGTGGAAAAGTAAATCGAAAGGGCCAGAAAATTGTTCAACTTCAATCAAATAATCCATTGCTTAAACATTCCTTCCAAGTTTTTTTTCTATGAATTCAATTTCGGCTTTGCGCTTGTTTGGTATGACTCCGTCTATCCTGCCTTCCAAAATTTCATTAAGAAGCAGGCCTATGCGTTTACCCGGCTTTATTCCCATTGAAATTAAGTCTTTGCCTGTCAAATGAGTTCGGATCCCCTTCAGCGACTTAAAATAGTGATTTATCAAAATCCATAAATCATCGCCTGGCGTGCTTGAAAAAGCAATAGCATACAAAGATTCATCTGGCACCGATTTTGCAATTCTGTAAAGTTCACTGTCCGATTTAGATAAAAGTATGCTTTTCTTCCAAGCGTTGAAATTCTTGATATGGTCTTTGAGGTGTTTTTTGTAATTGCAGGGTAAATTATACGTTAGAAATAAAGGATTCTTAAGAATCAATATTTTTAAAAGTATTATATCAGAAGGAATACAAATTTCAGCCACACTAGTATTTAAGAATTTTTCAAAACGTTTTAAGTCAGATGTGTTAAAAATGAATCCTTTGAAAAAGTTGAAATCGTTGAAAGATTTGAAAGAAAGGTACGAATAATCTTCACGAAGGCATTTTATCAATTCATTTAAAATTCTGTCATCGCTTATATGCTTCAAATAGTTTTCAGAAAGGGCTTTATTGAAAATATATTCGGTTTTCTTTTCAATATTAAAGCCAAGCCTCTCTTTGTATCTTATAAGCCTAATCAGTCTTGTCGGGTCGTCAATAAAACTTTTATCGTAAAGCATCCGGATCCTTTTATCATTCAAATCATTTATTCCGCCAGAATAAGCCAAAAGCTCTCCAAAACTGTCATTGTTTATTGACAAGGCAATTGCGTTTATGGAAAAATCTCGTCTTTGCATATCATAAAAAAGGGAATCTACCCATTTGATTTCAGGAAGACTTCCGGGGCTTGCGTAATTTTCTGTTCTTGTACGGTTTATGTCTATTGTAAAGCTTTTTTCTTTGTATTTTGCTAAAAGTTTTACCGTATTATACTTTTTATCTTCGCATATGTTTTCAACTGAAATTGCTTTTTTAAGGCATTTGGCAAATTCCGATGGTTTTCCGTAAGTTATCAATATGTCAAGGTCGCATATATTGTTTCTTTCCATAATTAAATCCCGTACAGCTCCGCCTACAAGATAAATTCGACCGTATTCAATCATATGGCAATCTGAAATTATTCTTATGACCTGAAATAGATTTTTTCTTTTTTTCAACGCGGATAAAATATTCATTAAGCGCCGCCTTCAATAATAATCAGTTGAAGATTCACTTACCCTTGCCAGAACAAGTTTTGTTGATGAAGCGGTCTTGTCCGAATTTATTGTAAAAGAATCCACGACCCTTGATTCAATGTCCGAATCGTATTTCAATGAATTAGATAGATGCAGTGTGGCGAGTGTTTGACCTTTGTCGACAAAATCTCCATTCTTTGCTTTTAAAAGTATTCCTGAAGCATAATCAAGCTTGCTTTCCTTGGTAGAGCGGCCTGCTCCCAGTCCCATAGCGCAAAGGCCCAATTCCAAAGCGTTTATTCCTGTTATATAACCGCTGGCTGGTGAAACAACATCGATTGTCTCTGTTGATGACGGCAATTTGGATGGGTTTTTTAAATAATTGACATCGCCTCCCTGGGCTTCTACGAAATCAAAAAATTCAGCCAGTGCTTTCCCTGAATTCAGGTTTGCTTCCGCTTTTCTTCTTGCCGAAACAGAATCAATTTTAAGACCAAATGATATCATTTCAGTCGCGAGTCTCAAACATATTTCCTTCAAGTCGTAAGGACCCTTGCCTCTAAGCACTTGAAGGGCTTCTTTTACTTCAAGTGCATTGCCTATTGCCAGACCAAGAGGCTGGTCCATATTTGTGACAAGAGCCAAGACCTTTCGGTTCATCCCATTTCCGATTTTGACCATAGTTTTTGCCAAGTCAACAGCATCTTCCAAGTTTTGCATGAATGCGCCATGACCGATTTTGACATCCAATACTATTGCATCGCTTCCAGAGGCTAATTTCTTGCTCATTATGCTGCTGGCTATAAGAGATATGTTTTCAACGGTGGCTGTAACATCTCTGAGTGCATATAATTTTTTGTCCGCGGGGGCCAAATTTCCGGTTTGTCCTATAAGAGCCAATTTATGGTGTTTTACTTGCTCAATAAAACTGTCAATTGAAAGTTCGACCTTGAATCCAGGTATGGACTCAAGCTTGTCTATTGTGCCTCCAGTATGGCCCAGGCCTCTACCTGACATTTTGGCAACAGGAACCCCGCAAGACGCAACAAGCGGCGCAACTATCATGGAGGTGGTGTCCCCCACTCCACCTGTGCTGTGTTTGTCCACCTTAATACCTTCTATTTCTGATAAATCGACTGTTTCCCCTGAAAAAAGCATTTCTTTAGTCAAAGAAAGAGTTTCCCTTTCATTTAAGCCTTTAAAATAAATGGCCATTAATAAAGCGGAAACTTGATAATCCGGTATTTCACCATTGGTGTAGCCCTTGATAAAGAAACGGATCTCCTTATCGTCGAGTTCAATTCCGTTTCTTTTCTTCATTATTATGTTTTGGAAATTCATACAAAATCCTCCTTCTTTCTTAAGCTCTTGGATGGGTTTTATCGTAGACATCCTTGATTTTGTCGTCTTTGAGCTGAAGATAGATTTGTGTAGTGGATATGTCCGAATGGCCAAGCATTTTTTGGACAGATTTCAAATCTGCACCGTTTTTTAAAAGATGGGCGGCAAATGAGTGTCTCAGGGTTTGGGGAGTAATGTCTTTTTCAATATTTGCCAGTCTTTTGTATTTCTTTACTATTTTCCAGAAGCCCTGTCTTGTAAGCCTGTTTCCTGTGTAATTGATGAAAAGAGCTTCTTTGTTTTTTGAAACCATTGGATTTCTGAGCTCATATATGTAATTGAGTAAAGAGATTTTCGCCAAGGTTCCAATTGGTATAATTCTGCTCTTCCTGGCATTTTTACCACTGCAGTGTATGTAGCCGAGATTGAGATTGACATTTTTTATGTCCAGAGCTATTATTTCCGATACTCTCATACCGGTTGCATACAGCAATTCGAGCATAGCCTTGTCGCGAATAGACATTCGGCTTTTGTTTAAAGAAGGTTGCTCAAGCAGTTTGTCTATTTCTTCAACAGTCAATATCTCGGGTATGTTTCTGTTTGATTTTGGCACGTTGACTTTGTAAACCGGATTGTTGCTCATAAGTCCTTCGTACATTAAAAAAGTGTAGAAGGATTTTAAAGACGAAAGGTATCTTGAGACGGTTGAAGCCGATTTATTGTTGGCGTTTAGAATGTCAACATAAGTGACAATATCCTTTCTGTTGACATTTATGAATTTTTTTTGAATATCCGATTTACAATATGAGAGAAATTTGAAAACATCAGATAGATATGATCGGATTGAGTTTTCGGATAATTCTTTCGAGTATAAATATTTTTCGAAACCTTCGACGATTTTTTCCATTTTTCTCCCTCTTGTTAATTGATTTGTATAGCATGGCGATTAGTTACTTATTCAACAACTTTATTGAAAGTCCTTTAAAAAAAATAATCCTTCTTCGTCACAAAGGATTATTTGAACTTTTTGAAATGTATAATACTCTTAATCACAGATTTGTTTGTTTGAAACATAGAGCAAGCCTATTATAGTTTTTGCATCGATTATTTCACCGCTTTTAATCATTTGAAAGGCATCCGTAAAAGGTATTTCAACGGTTTCAATATATTCATCCTCATCGGGGTTTGCACCGACAAAGGAAATGTCTTCGGCAATGAATAAATTTATCAGTTCATTTGAAAAACCCGGTGAACTGTAAAAATTGAAAAGAAATTTCATCTTGTTTGATTCATATCCTGTTTCCTCCGCAAACTCCCTTATTGCACATTCTTTTGGTGATTCAGTGGATTCAAGTTTTCCTGCAGGGAGCTCGTAGATTGATTTTTCTATAGCTTTTCTGTATTGCTTGACCAATACGATTTTCCCTTCCTTAATTGCGATTATGGCCACACCGCCTCCGTGCTCGATTATTTCCCGCTTTGAATATTTTTGATTTGGCAATTCTACAGTATCTATTCTCAAATTGATGATTTTGCCTCGATATAACTTGTCCGTCTTTACAGTTTTCTCTATGTTCATTTTATACCTCATTTCGAATATATAAACTTCAATCGTTCGGTAACTGAAGCTATGAACTTGCCGTTTGTAGGTCTTTTTGAGTCAAGGTTATAATTTTTAAGCGTATGTTTTAATCTTTTCTTTGAAACGGGGCTGTCTGTCCATGCCATGTTTATGGCATTCCTGATGGATCTTTCCACTCGGCTTGGCGTCGCTTCTTCAAAGCAGCTTGCGACATCCGGATACAGCCGCTTGGTAAGTCCCTTCAAATATGTAGAATCATGGTAAGACATTATTATGGCTTTCTTGACATATTCATATCCGTTTACATGCAAAGGGAAACCAAAATCCCTCAAAACGTCGCCGACCTTGCTGTCGATGTCAATAACAGGATTGCCTGAAAAAATAGATCGGTCAGTTGGATTCTGCATTATCTGTCGGATTCGGCTTATGAGGACTTCATAATCGAATGGCTTTACGAAATAGTAGTCAGCACCCATTTCCATAGCCTGCTGGGTTACATTGTCCTGCCCTAATGCAGAAAGGACGATTATTTTGGGGGAAGATCCCCTCTTGAAACTTTTAGCATTTTCCAGGACGCCTATACCGTCCAATTTAGGCATTATTATGTCGAGTATTACAATATCGACCACATGCCTTTTTAAATATCGGCATGCATCAAGTCCATCATTTACAATATTTACAACCTTGAAATCGTCTTGGTTGTTTATGTACTCAGAAAGTATTTCGGTGAAGTCTTCATTGTCATCAGCTAAAAGAACTTTCATTTTTTTCATATTTCGTCCTCCTTTTCAGTATCATCATGAGAGGCGATCTTTGCCTTGTTTATGGATGCAATCAATTTTTTGGCATGGTCTTCAGAAATTCCGGAATTTATGTTCCCGTCCAGCAGACGTGAAATTTCAAGAACCTTTTCACTCATTTCCAAGGATTTGACTCTCGTATTTGTTATGTTGCCTTTGGTAAACTTTTCTATAAGCATATGGTAATCTCCCATAACAGCTATTTGCGGCAGATGGGTTATGCATATCACTTGTGTGGCTTTTGAAGTTCTATACAATTTTTCGGCAACCTTTTTTGCAGTAATACCGCTAACTCCTGTATCAATCTCATCGAATATTATTGTGTTTATAGTATCGACTTTAGACATTATTACCTTTATGGCAAGCATTATACGTGAAATTTCGCCGCCGGAAGCAATTTTCGAAAGGCTTTTGACTTTTTGTCCCGGATTCATTGAAATGAGAAAGTCTGCATCTTCATAACCGGATTTTGATATTCTATTAATGTCCGTATTCAGAGATATTTCAAATGTAGCATGTTCAAGATTCAATTCTTTGAGCTCGGATAAAATGCTTTTGCTAAGGGATATGGATGCTTTGCGTCTTTTTGAGCTTACCTCGGCAGACAGTTTTTTGTATTCATCCAGCTTTTGTTTATAGATACTTTTCATTTTTTCAAGTTTTTCATCAGAATGCAAATATCCTTCAAGTTTATTAAGCAGATTTTCACGATAAAGCAAAATATCTTCAATTGTATTCCCATATTTCATTTTCATTCCATTTATGAGGTCGAGTCTGGATTCGACGTAGTCGAGCCTGTTGCGGTCATATGTGAAATTGTCGGAAAAATGCCTCAGATTTGTTGAAGCATCTTCCAGCATATAATGAATTTCGTTAAGTTTTGCATGGATATTGTTTAAATCGTTTGAAAACGACTGCACTTGTGAAATAGACGCAAGGGCTTTGTCAATTGCATCCATTGCATTGAATTCGTCTTCAAAATTTGAAGACACTAATCTTAAGGCTTCAATGCAATTATTTTTGATTGCCTCTCCGTTTTTTATATAGTCATATTCTCGTGAAAGAGTTTCGTCTTCACCTATGGACAAATCGGCATCTTCTATTTCCTTTAATTGATATTGGTAAAAATCCAACTCCCTTTCATTCTTTTGGGATTTTTCAAGAAACTTATTAATAGAAAGTTCATAAGAACGGATTTCGGAGCATATTGATGAAAGAATACGCGTTTTTTCATAATGACCAGGTGAAATGTAACGATCAAGCAATCCCAAATAGTTTTCTTTTTTAAGAAGGGACTGGTGTTCGTGTTGGCCGTGTATGTCTATCAAGCCGTTGGATATTTCCTTAATTGTTTCAACACTGCTTATGTTTCCATTGATACGGCTTACCGTTCTCCCGCTTTCAAGAATTTCGCGCTTAAAAACGATTACAGGTTCTTCTGTTAAATTTAAGCCATAATTATTTTCAAGTTTTTTTATCTCGGGTTTATCACTTAGAAAAAAAGCCAGTTCTATTTCGGATTTTTGTGATTTTTGGCGCAATAAATCCTTGCCGGCCTTGCCACCTAAAGCTATGTCTATAGCTTTGACGATTATTGATTTTCCGGCACCCGTTTCACCAGTTATTACATTAAGGCCTTTTGAGAAATCTACGCGCAATTCGTCAATCAGTACAAAATTTTTTATATGCAATTCAATAAGCATGGAATCACCCACTGTTTTAAGACATCATTTTCTTGAAAGATTCTATTATTTCATATAAATCGGACTCTTCCCTAACAAGAAGGAAAATTGTGTCATCTCCGGCAATCGAGCCAACTATATCTGTCGAATTAATAGCGTCGATAGCAGATGCAGCGGCATTTGCCGCCCCGGTAAGTGTTTTAAGAACAATCATATTCCCCGAATAGTCTATGGAAACAACAGATTCCTTGAAAAGATTTATAAGGCGGTCGGAAAGCATGTGTTCCTGTTGTTGCATGGAAGCGTATTTGTATCGCTTATTTCGAGTTAGAACCTTAATAAGCCTCAATTCTTTTATATCTCTTGAAACGGTTGCCTGTGTCACTTTGAAACCGCTTTTTTTCAGTAAGTCGGCGAGTTCCTCTTGTGTTTCAACTTCATATTCTTTGATTATTTCAAGAATTTTAATGTGTCTTGAGTATTTCATTCATCGGCCTCCTTAAAATTGATGTTTTTAAGCAATTTTTCTGTCAATTCCATATAATCCAAGTCTTCTGCTTCTTTTGATTTTGATTTGCTACAGTAGATAAGAAATTCAATATTTCCCTTTGCACCCTTTATTGGAGAATATGTTATTCCCTTTAAAAACAAAGGGTACGATTCCAAATGCTCAAGCATGGCGATGATTACCTCTTTGTGGACATCTGTGTTTCTCACAACGCCCTTTTTTCCAACCTTTTCGCGACCAGCTTCAAATTGGGGCTTGAGAAGAAATACGATTTTTCCGTTTTCCGCGAGTAGTTTGAAAGCAACTGGCAGCACGAGTTTGAGTGAAATGAAAGATACATCTATTGAAATAAAATCTATTTGGGACTCAATTGTTTCGGGTTTCAAATATCTTATATTGGTCCTTTCCATCACAAGGACCCTTGAATCCTGCCTTAGTCTATAATCAAGTTGCCCGTATCCGACATCGACTGCGTATACTTTTGATGCTCCGTTTTGTAGCATGCAGTCTGTAAATCCTCCTGTTGAAGATCCTATATCCATTGCAGTTTTGCCATCGAAATTCAAACTGAAACAATTCATTGCTTTTTCAAGTTTGAGTCCGCCCCTGCCGACATATTTGAGTTTTTTGCCCCTCAATTCGATTTTGGAGCTTTCCAAGTCAACTTTTGTTCCGGATTTATAAGCCTTTTGCCCGTTTACATATACTATTCCAGCCATAATGGCACGTTTTGCTTTTTCTCTGGAGTCAAAAAATCCTTCTTCTACCAATAGTATATCCATTCGTTTTTTCATGTTTTCACTCTTTCAGAAATTGTTCGATTTCGTTTGCCAGAGACTCAGGATCCAATGAAATGCTTTTAAGCAAATCTTTGGTTTCTCCCTGGGGTATAAAAACATCAGGATACCCTTTGTTAAGGATCCTAAAAGAAGCAGAGTTTTTGACTATAGTATTTATTTGAGTTCCCATTCCGGAATTGACTGAACCGTTTTCCAAAGTAATAATTGTTCCATGATTTTCTACGGCAGACAATATGGCATTTTTGTTTATGGGTTTTATTTGTCTCAAACTTAAGATACCGGAGTCTATATCTCTTTTTTCAAGTATTTTTGCACATTCAATTGCAGTGCTTGTTGCGCCTCCCTCAGATATTATCAGGCAGTCCTTACCCTTCTTGATAATTTCGGGTAAGCCTATCCTTGTGTCATCCATGTTGATTTCATTGCATACTCCTCTAGGATATCGTATCGCAACCGGACCATCCAATTCAAGAGAGTGAGAGAGCATTCGCTTGAGTTCGTACCCGTCTTTTGGGGATAATATTGTTAAATTGGGAATTGGCAGCAAAAATGACAAGTCAAATGAACCGTGATGAGTTTCACCGTCTGCTCCAACCAGCCCGGCACGGTCTATGCAGAATACAACAGGTAGCTTTTGAAGGCAAACATCGTGTATCAGCTGATCGTAGGCTCTTTGTAAAAAAGAAGAATACATTGCAACAAAAGGTTTTTTCCCGCTTACAGCCAAACCTGCGGCAAAAGTTATTGCGTGTTGTTCAGCTATGCCTACGTCAAAATAACGATCGGGGTGGGCCAAACCGAAAAAGGAAAGGCCGGTACCGTCAGGCATGGCTGCCGTAATTGCTACTATTGATTTATCCTTATTCGCCAATTCTGTAAGACTTGATGAAAATACTTTGGAATATGACAATCCTTTTGATTTGGATTTTGTTTTTCCTGTATTTATATCAAATGGTCCTATTCCGTGAAATTTTTCCGGATGATTCTCGGAGAATGCATACCCTTTCCCTTTTTTGGTTACTACATGCAACAAAACAGGTTTTTCAAAATTTTTCACCCTGTTTAAAACATCAATCAATTCTTCAATGTTATGACCGTCGACAGGTCCAATGTATTTAAAACCCATTTCTTCGAAAATAGTGCCGGCTACAAGCATATACTTGACTGTATCCTTTAGTTTGTCCAGTTTTTTTGTAAGGCATTCTCCTATGAAAGGCATTCTTTTGGTTGTGTTTTTTATGCCGGCCTTAGTTTTGGTATATTGTTTTGCAGTTCTTATTTTGTTCAAATGCCTGGACAGTGCCCCTGTATTTTCTGAAATGGCCATATTGTTGTCATTTAGAATCACAAGCATTCTTTTTTGTTCGTGTCCAATATGGTTCAGTGCTTCATAAGCCATACCGGCTGTAAGCGAACCGTCCCCTATGATTGGAATGACTTGGAAGCTTCTCCTATCTAAATCCCGAGCAGATGATAAACCCATTGCTGCGGAAAGAGATGTGCTGCTGTGCCCTGTTTCGAATGAATCGTGCACGCTTTCGCGCCTTTTGGGGAATCCGCTCATTCCGCCGAACTGCCTAAGATTTTCAAAATCTTCTTTCCTACCGGTTATAATCTTGTGCACGTAAGACTGGTGGCCAACATCCCAAATGATTTTATCTTTGGGACTGTCGAACACATGGTGTACAGCCAAGGTAAGCTCTACAACTCCCAGATTCGAAGCCAAATGGCCTCCTGTATTGGAGAGCGACTCAATTAAAAATTCGCGTATCTCAAATGCCAACTGTACCATTTGTTCATTATTGAGTTTTTTTATGTCTTTTGGTTTTTTTATATTATCCAATATATTCATTTTGGTCACTTTCTTTTGAATGTTAGTTTTTTATTGAAAAAATATATTATTCGACCTACTTTCAACACGATTTCTCTTGACTGAAAGATAGCTATCTCCTTGCCGAAGGCTTTGCCGCCAACCGTCAAAGAAGCGGTAGATGAAATAAGCACGACGCTTAAAATTGATGTGTTTAAAAGTGTATTAATCGAACCTATCTTTAAAATCAAAACAGCTATTGTCGACCCGCTTATTATGCCAGCTATGTCACCAACGACGTCATTGCAGAAATTAGAAACCGGTCCTGCATGGTTTATCAGCTCCAAGGCTTCTTTTGCTCCCTTTATTTTTCTTGAAGCCATTGAATTAAAGGGTTTTCTGCTGGCGGAAGCGACTGCTATGCCAATGATGTCAAAAATGATTCCAGTTATAACTATAATAAAAAGCAATAAAAATCCAAAAGCCAATCCAATATTGCCGAGAAGTGTTTCTGAAACCGAATTAAGCAAAAACGAAAAAATAAAAGTTATAAAGGAGACATGGATTATCCATTTGTACCTGATTTTACTGGTATTGATTTTCATTTTCAAACTTCCTTTAAAAAAATAATTGTGGCAACACATCGAGTAAACTTTACGGCTTAGGTCCAGTAGGGTTTCCCGTTTGGATGCTGAATCGTCGCCGAATCAGCGGTTTCCCATTAAATCCATACTTATGATGTCGCCATTCATAAAACTGGATCGCCATTGAGACCGCACTTTAATCCCCGATGTGTTTCCTTTACAGGAACAGCCTAGGAGTTTTCCTCTGCAAGCAAATCATTCTTTAGCCTCTTTTGCAAAAAAGGTTTCGGCGGCAAGACGGAGAATGCCCGGATCCTGGACGTTTCTTCGTTGAGCCCGACGTCCACCTTTCCCACTCAAGGCAGGCTACTCTGCAGTTGTTGGTTCGTGCAGGTTTATATCGGATATAATCCGATTCTCCATGAAGAGAGGGTAGAGCCCACATGCCATTGCGGATTGCCCCCTGCTTCTTATTCCCGACAAAAGCCCCCGACTGGGCGTCAGAAGCAATCATTAGGAACTTCATCGATGTGCCCTTTGACGGATTTTTAGCCCCGCCTTCAAAAATGAAAAAATTGACTAGGATACTGCGCCACATTATGTCTATATTAGCAGATTTGCTATCAATATGCCAAGGATTGCGCCGGCAAACACTTCTATGGGAGTATGTCCGACCAACTCCTTGAGTTGTTTTTCTTCAATTTGTTTTTTCTGTTGTTTATCTTTAATCATTTGGTTTAAAATCATAGCTTGTTTTCCAACAGCCCTTCTCACACCTGAAGCGTCATACATGATGATGAGCGAAAAGATTATTGAAACCGCATATTCAAGAGAATCCCAGCCCATTTTAAGGCCTATAGCAGTGGAAAGACCCATTACCATTGCAGAATGGGAACTTGGCATTCCTCCGGAACCTACAAAGCGGTAAAAATCCAGTTTTCGTTCCTTAATAAGTGTAAGAATCACTTTCAAGGCCTGAGCTGTGAACCATGACCAAAAGGAAGCGTTGAAGTATGGGTTGGAGAAGAGCGTTCTCATATATGACAAGAGTTCATCACCTTCCTAGTATTAATTAAGAGTTTCTGGACAAAAAACGGTTTGCAAGTGTTTTTAAAAAGACGGTGTCGCCGTCGATCTTTTTGAGATTGAATATTGCTTCGCCCGTGTGTTTCTCGAGAGCGAATTTAGAGGCTTTAATACCATTTATTTTAGGAAAAGTGTTTTTGTTGGCCGACCTGTCGCTTCCGACAGGTTTCCCAAGCAAGGCTTCATTTCCTTCAATATCGAGGATATCATCCTTTATCTGGAAAGCCATGCCTAAATGAAAACCGAAATTGCTGAATGCCGAAATTTCTTCTTCGCTTCCGCCAGCCAGCGTTGCGCCCATTTTGAGAGCTGCCTGAATCAATCTTGAAGTTTTGTTTCTATGGATATAGTCAAGAATATTTTTTTCTATTTGCAAACCTTCAGTCAGCACATCTACGGTTTGCCCTCCCACCATTCCTCTTAAACCGGCAGACTCTGCAAGTATTTTGGAAGCGTTGATTCCCCGATGGTTTTCAATGGATTCAAGCATTACTTCATAAGCAAGATTGAGAAGCGCATCACCGGACAAAATTGCCAAAGCTTCTCCATAGACAAGGTGATTTGTTGGCTTGCCTCTTCGGAAATCGTCATTGTCCATGGCTGGAAGATCGTCGTGTATAAGCGAATAGGTGTGTATAAGCTCTATTGCGCAAGCAAAAGGAATTGCCTTGCACTGGTCCCCACCCAAAACCCGGTTTGCTTCAAGAAGCAAGATGGGACGTAGTCGCTTTCCTCCGGAATGCAAACTGTAGTTCATAGAGTCAATCAAGTTATTTTGATAGCTGTTTGAAGAGCTTTTTAAATAAATAATGTCGCTTAGCGATTTTTCTATTGTGGTTTTGTATTCATGCATATTTTGTTCAAATGTCATCGTTTAAATCCCCTTCTTCGAAATTTCTGAAAGTTTCTTTTTTTGTTGAATCGACGAGTATTTGGACTTTTTTACGCGCTTCCGCCAAAGCCTTGTTGCATTCATTATATGCTTTGGTTCCATTCTCGTAGACTTTCAAGGCGTCTTCGAGAGATAGATCATTGTCGTCTAGTTTTTCAAGAGAGTTTTTCAATTTTTTCATGTGTTCCTCAAAAGAAACTTTTTTCTTTGTCATATTTTCTCCTTCTCGAAACAAGTGACCCTGCTCTTTATTTTACCATTTTTTACAGCGACAGTAATGGCTTCATTCAAATTAACGTCATCAATGGATGAAACAACCTTGTCCTCTTCATTATACACGATTGCATAACCCTTTTTTAGTATTGAATCGGGATTTACCCTTTTAAGCGATTCATAGCTTGCTGATGCTTCTTCTTCTAATCTGGAAAGTGAATGCTCAAGTGAAGAGTTCATTGACGCGTACATATACTGGAGGTCCTTTTTTTCGTTTTCAATTCGCCAAAAAATTTTTTTGTTCATTCTTGCAGGCGACTTTTCCTCGAGGGGCTTTTCAAGCATCGAAAATCTGCCTGATATGTTTTTATTAATGTATTTGTTAAGGGACTCTATCTTATCCATAAGGCCTACGGTCTCAGGCAGGCAAAGTTCTGCCGCTGCTGAGGGCGTTGGAGCCCTGAAGTCCGAAGTGAAATCGGAAATTGTAAAGTCGGTTTCATGTCCCACAGCTGAAACGACAGGGATATTTGAAGTGTGTATCGCATCTGCCAACACTTCCTCGTTGAAGGCCCACAATTCTTCTATTGACCCTCCGCCTCTTGCAAGTATTATCATATCGTATTTATTTGCCGATGTATTGGCCATCCCGATGTTTTTGGCTATATTTTCAGCCGCATGTATTCCCTGTACCAAGGAAGGATAAATATAAATGCTAGTGCTTTTGTTTCGTCTTTGAGCCACATTGAGGATATCTCTAAGTGCGGCCCCGCTTGCAGACGTAACAACTGCTATATTTTCAGGGAAGGGAGGCAGGTCCATTTTGATTTTTTCATCAAAATATCCTTTAGCCTGCAGTCGTTTCTTGAGTTCTTCGAATTTCCCGAACAAATCACCCGTTCCCGAAGGTTCCATATTGTTTACGTATATCTGGTATACTCCAGATTTTTCGTAAAGGGATATGTTGCCCATAACTGTTACAGCCATTCCGTTTTCAGGTGTAAAAGCCAGATTCTTCATTCTGCTTGAAAAAATCACACAAGTAATTTTGCTTTCCTTATCCTTAAGTGTGAAAAAAGCGTATCCTGCAGGATTTGGCTTGTAGTTAGAAATTTCGCCATTAACCGAAATATGATTGAGCAAAGGATCGGCTTGAATAATCCGTTTCATGTAACGGTTTACTTCAGATACGCTGAATGTCTTCATTTTCATTTTTAATCAGCTCCTGACAATTTCATTCCCATTCGCGCTATTCCTACGGCATTGTCCGTGCAAAGTTCTGCCGGTCCGAAATGAATTGAAGCGAATTTGTCGCAAAGGGTTTTTTTTAGGAAGTGGCTTGCCGAAACGCCCCCGGTCATAAGAATCGGTTTGTCTGCAATATCAAGATTGTTGAAGGATTTTGATAAGGTTTGCGATATGCATTTGAAAACCTTGCAAATTATCTCGTCTGGATTTGTTCCTCTTGAAATATCCTTTTCGTATATGTTTTCGACTCCTGAAAAATTAAAATATCCATTTTTTACAGATGTCCGGTATGAGTCCTTTGCTTTTTCCGCAGAAGCTATTTTGTCCAAAGCTCTGCCTGCTGGAAAACCGTGTCCCAATCTTACTCCCAGCCTGTCTATCAATTGACCCGCAGTTATGTCTAAAGAGCCTCCTATGATTTTTGTTGAAATCCTTCCATTTTGCGATGAAACTTTCATTATTTCGGCTGTTCCACCCGAAAGATGCACAACATAAAAAGCTGATCCACAATTAATTTTAGACTCTGGCAAAAGGGAATAAATATGCCCCTCCTGGTGTGAAAAAAAACTCAAAGGCAATGAAAGGAGGCTTGAAATTGTTTTGGCAAAAGCGGTGCCTGCATTGAAAACAGGCATATAGGAGTCTTTAATATTCCTTGGCTTTGAGCTTGCGGAAACAATAGCAATCGAGTTGGAATATATTGACGCCTTTTCAAAGAGCGCCGGAAGATTGACAACATGCTGGTAAAAAGCTTCGGATTGACGCAAACCCCTTTGTCCTGCTTTTACCTTGAGGGGTATTCTTTTATCCAAAACGATTTCGCCAGATCCATCCACAATCGCAATGGATGTGGTATAGCAGCTGGTGTCAATTCCAAGACTATAGTTCTTCATCTTTGAGATTGCCCAAAAGCCCATTGATGAATTTGGAAGACTTTTCGTCACTGAATTTTTTTGCCATTTCCACAGCTTCATTAATTGATACCGAAAGCGGAATTTCCTCTCGGTAAAGTATTTCAGCCAAAGCTATTCTCAATATTGCCCTGTCTACGGCAGGCAGCCTTTCAAAGGACCAATCCTTGAGATGGCCGCTTATGATGGAATCGATTCTATTTTTGTTCTCTTCTATGTCTTTGAAAAGACTTTCAATGAAAGGATTATTCTTGAACTGCCCTATTGCGTTTGAGTCCGAATTCAAGTCTTTTTCAAAGAGAACTTTTAGCAATTCTTCCCTTTCCTGTTTCCTGTTCATATTTCCTCCCTGCTTTAATGAATAAGAACTAACCAAGGTTAGTTCTTAGACGAATGATATTCATAAGTTTGTTTGTTGCAATCATTTAATCCCTTGAATGTTTATATTAATGGCGAAGACTTGCATTTCAGTCATTGTTTCTATGGATTTCTTTACATTTTTCTGTATTTTTGAACATATTTCAGGAATTATAATTCCATAGTCAATAACAAGATTAAGGTTTACAGTAATCGAATTATCAGAACCCACATCTACCTTGACGCCTTTGTTATAATTTTTCTTGCCGAAAATTTCAGATATTTCGACACCGAGACTGCTGTTCATTTCAGCCACACCGCTTACTTCTTTTGCTGCAAGTCCTGCAATAATGCCTATAACCTCGTTTGAAATGTTTACTTCTCCATATTCCAAACTGTCAAGTTGACGTTTATCTTCCATGTATATGCCTCCAAACGTTTTAAACTTCAGTATCCTCTGCTTCAACTTCTTCGTTTTCAGCGAAGTAGTCCATTTCCTCGTTAATGACAATCATTTCCCCGCAACTGGGGCAAGCGACTTTTATAAGGCTGTCATCGTCGAAAACCAAATCCGATTCGTCCAAATAGAAAATTTCATCGCAGGAAGGACATTCGATTTCATAAAATTCATCTTCATATTCTTCATCTTCAAGATCGTAGTAATCGTCTTCCAAATCTGTCAAATCGTCATCCATGGCATCCAGATATTCTTCCATGTCGTCTAGGTCTTCATTAATGTAGTTGACTTCGCGAGTCAATTCCTCTAGCGTTTCAATAATTTTTTCGAACAATTTGCCTTCTTTAGCTTCTTTATCTATGTCCAAGCCTTCCATGAGACCCTTGAGATAAGAAACTTTTTCATTAAGATTATTCATGTCGCCCTCCTTTTGAATAAGTAGCCGGGTTTTTATACCCGAGAAAGATAGTCGCCTGTTCTTGTATCTATCTTCACTGTATCGCCTTCGTTTATGAAAAGCGGTACCAGTATTTCAGCTCCAGTTTCAACAACTGCGCGTTTTGTTACATTTGAAGCTGTGTCGCCTTTTATACCTGGTTCTGTTTCAGATATTTCGAGCTCAACAAAGTTAGGAGCATCAACTTGGAAACAGTTTCCTTTGTAAAATTTTAAAGATGCATTGTCGTTTTCCTTTAGATATTTAATTGCGTTTTCAACCAGCTTTTCCTCCAGGGGGATTTGTTCGTATGTCTCGTTGTCCATGAAATAATAAAGGTCACCGTCGCTGTAAAGATATTGCATTTCCTTTGTTTCTATGTGTGCTTTGCGAAATTTTTCGCTTGGATTGAAAGCTTGTTCTCTGGTTGATCCGGATTTCAGGCTCTTATATTTTGTCCTTACGAAAGCCGCTCCTTTTCCCGGCTTTACGTGTTGGAAATCCACAACGACGAAAGGTTCACCGTCTATTTCAAAAGTAACGCCTTTTCTAAAATCACCTGCTGAAATCATTAATATACCTCCATCTTGTATTTGCTAGAATCATTATACTATAAATCACTTTAATTTCATATTTCAATTAATTCTTTGGTGGAATTGGAGAGAATTTCAAAGCCTTCATCCCTGACTACAAGCAAATCCTCAATTCTTACACCGAATTTTCCCGGCAAGTATATACCGGGCTCGTCAGTTACCACCATTCCGCTTGACAGGCTGTCATCGTTTCCGGGAGAAAGCCTTGGACTCTCGTGAACATCCAGGCCAACTCCATGTCCGAGTCCGTGGCCGAAAAAGTCTCCGTATCCATTCTCAATTATAATATCTCTGGCAATCTTGTCAACAGAACTGGCCAAGGCCCCGTTTCTTATGTATTCAAGAGCCTTTTTCTGAGCCTTGAGCACTATGCCGTAGACTGATTTTTCCTCTTTGCTTGCCGCCCCCAAATGGACGGTTCTCGTCATGTCCGAGCAATAGCCCTCATATACGCAACCGAAATCCATTGTTATGAATTCGCCTTTTTCGACAATTTTGTCGGTGGCTGTTCCGTGGGGCATGGAAGACCGTGCGCCGCTTGCAACGATTGTTTCAAATGAAAGTCCCGATGCTCCATTCCTTCGCATGAAGAACTCGAGCTCGAGTGCTATTTCATTTTCCGAGAGTCCCGGCCGTATGAATTTGATAATATGTGAGAACGCCTTGTCGGCAATTTTTGCGGCATATGATATATTTTCGATTTCAATATTGTCTTTGACAATCCTCTGGCTGGCAATAATGTCGTCAAGACCGACGAGGACGGCGTTTTTGAGGCTTTTTTCGAGTTTTACCTGGAATGCCATGGTTACATGGTTTCCTTCGACAAAAAGCCTGTTTGGACGCCTTTCGGCAAGAAAGTCGAATACCGTATGGTCATTCGATGTCTCAATAACTTCGAATCCCTTGCACTGCTTCTTTGCCTGCTCGACATACCTTGAATCGGTAAGAAAATAATCATTTCCGGAATCGGAATATATGAATCCCGAAGTTCCCGTGAATGAGGCGTAGTATCTCCTGTTGGCTTTTCCATAAATCAAAACTGAATCGCCTTCGCGATTCAAGATTCGATTAGTTAGTATTTCAATTCGTTTTGTCATACAGCGCCTCCAAAACGGCAACCCAATGGATGTAGTTTAAACCAGTAATATAAAATCACTGGTTTATGTTTATTTCCTTCCATGTTGTGCCGCATTCTGCATCAATCTTTTCAAGAATTTCTATTCCGTTATTGTCAGCTTCAATTTCTTCCTCGTCGATAATGGTGTATGAAGTAGTAATTTCAAAACAAAGCTCTATGCTTCGCTTTGCCGACTTGTACGTGGCAGCGACAGCAAGTTCGATGGTGAGTTCATCCGGAGCTTCGGAATCATCATATTCAATGCTTTTTACTGACAGTGAATAGTCTTCCGGGCTAAAATCGGTTGCAAATTTCAAATCTGTGGCTTCTATGTTTTCCAATCCATAGTCGCTGTTTTCAGAACTGCCATCTTTCACATGTTCCAGAAAAGTATCATATGCATCATCTTTCAAATCATTTTTTAATTTATAGCTTTCAGCCTCTATTTCCATAATGTATACAGAAGAATTGCCATTGATTTCATTTTCTGCCGAGTTGGCCGCGTTTTCAATTATCACCTCTACCGTTGCCGCCATTTTTTCAGCCACTCCGTCCGCCAAATAATATGCAGCATTATAATCGTTGCTGTTATTTGTAATCTTAAAATTCGTCATTGCGACTGAAATCAAAGCAGAGCCAAGTATGCTCAAAATAAAAAGAATTAGCAATGTGAAAATCAGAGCCGAACCCGACTGGTCATTATTCTTTATGATTTTCATTGTCTCACCCCGTTAGCCTTACTCTGCCCTTACCATTGTCGAAAAAGTCTCCAAAACCCTTGTGCTTCCTTCAAAGGGGTCATAGCCCCATACCCTTACGGTAAGGCTGCGCAGTCCCGAACCGCCTGATTCTCCCGAACTTACGGTTTCTTGAGAAAAATCGCCAAATTCAACATTATCATTAGGATTTTCCTTTATATATGCGTCATACTCGACTTTATTGCTGGTTAAGTCAAGGTTTACATGCGTGCATTTCACATTGATATACAAATCATTATCATTATCTGTATCATTTTCTACGGTTATTTTCCATCTCTTGCTTTTAGAACTATCCTCGTCCCATAAAATCTTGAGGAGAAAATAATCCTCGTCTGATGAATCGTCTATTATGTCGTCTCTATCGTAGGTAGCAATCTTTTGGTAGTTATTACCGTTTCCAGTCCCACTTATCCATATATAAATATGCCCGCTGTCGCTAGTGAATTTTATTCTGCAACTGTTACTGTTTGAATTTAAAACCTCAAAAACTTCGCTGCCTTCTTCCGAATACAAACCCTTGAACGAAAAAGCTTTGTCTACTTTATTACTTGACTCGGTAAACTTAATCGTTATCATTTCGTCCTCGCCACTGTATCCGTCCTCTTCCGTCTCTTCTGTCTCTTCTCCTGAATCAACCGGCAGTGAAACCTGTTCACCGTAATCAATTTCTGCTGAAAACCCATCGTACTGAGAGCCAATCAGTTCCCCCAAATCGATTGCTCCTCCCGTGGTCCATAAATCTTCCACTTCGAAAATTTGAGGATTATTTTTAATCTCGCCAACAATGTGCTCAGCTAGTCGGTTTGCGGTCATTTCGTTTTTAGAGCGTATATTTATTTTTGCCGCATTGGAAAACACTCTAAAAAAAGGCACAATCAAAATTGAAAGCACAGCTATACTTACTACCAGTTCAACCAGCGTAAAGCCTTTTTCATTTTTCATGGCGTCTCCTTGCAAGTTTTGTTTCGTTTATTTATCATTGGCCTGCAATTATTCTTACTTGCCCAGCTTTTGCCTCATAGCCGAAATATTCATTTGATCCCAAAACATTTATTATTACAGGGATTTCAGTTCCGTTTTCAATGACCAAAAAAGCTCCCGGTATTTCAGCTTGCACATCGTCTTGCCTCGGGTAAACATTTATATAAATGCCTTCATCCGATGGAGTGAAGCTTTCGTATTCATCACTTTTAAAAGGAAAAGCTGATGTTTTATTTTCCAGCCTGTAAAAATATTCACTTTGCTCTTTCTTTATTTGTATTCTCAATTCTTCAGCCTCTTTTGAATTGCTGTATATTGCTGTGTAATTATATGGTGTTTTGCCAAAGGTTACAGTTGGAAAATCGTCCCTGTCCGCATCCAGAAAAATGTAAAAATCAGACCTGTTGAATTCCTTCATATCCGGCTTATAATTGTAGATTGATGAATATTCAGGCTCATCAGCAAACAAATCCTGTTTACCATAAGCACTGGCAACATCCCAAAAAAGTTCATTAATCTTTCCGTCCTCGTAGAAAGGAAAACTCAAAGTGACTCCGCCTTGAATTATCTCATCCATTCCGTTTTCCGAATCGCCTGCAAACATTTCAAGTCCATGAATTCCAATAAGTCTCTTGTTGCTCTCTATGGAAGCCATAAATGATTTCAGGTTATTATATGTGCCTGAAAGGCTTATGTCAACATCGAACTGCTTTATCTCCAATCCCATTTCACCGCTGTTATCACCACTATCGCTTTGAATTTGAGGACCCACAAGTTGCCCGCTCTTTTCATACTCTGTCAACAAGTTTTCAATTGTAGCCCCTTTTACAGCAGCCTTATCCGAACCATCTGACAATTCCCCAACCGAGAAGCTAATATTTGTCGCCTCTATATTAAATTCCTCGAGTGCTCTTTCCAAATACAACATTATTTCCTCCTGATAAATTTGAACAGGAAGAAGCCTGTCGATTTCACTGGATTTCAGTTTCATAGCCTTTAAAACTTCCACAAACTTATCATCATTTTTGACGCTTTCGTCAATCTCTTCATAGAAATTTTTACCATTTGATATTGATTCATCAAGCTCTTCTATTTGCTCGAGCTTGGGTAGATAAACAAATCGGTATAAAAGTGAAAATATCCCAATGACAAGCAGTACTGTCAAAAGATTTTTTTCTCGTTTAGATAGAGCCATCTTCACCGCCTCCATCCATTCTGAATTTACAACTCATCGAAAAGTACACAATCCTTTTATTATCCTCGTTTTCATAGTTTTCCGATATGGATTCAACAGCAACGTATGAAAACAAATCCTCCTCTTTCAAATTGTGCAGATATTCAGCGACAGACTTCTGAGAATCTGCACTCCCAGATAAAGAAAGTTCCGAGCCATTCTTGCTTATGCTATTTAAAAAAACCTTTTTAGGCATATTGTTTTCAAGTGAATTCAACACAGGAATAACCTTGGGAGAAATCAATTCGAATCTCATCACTGCATCTGACTTTGCCTCTATTCTTGACTTTATGATGTGAATGGTTTGTTGCTCGTTCTCATCCTCGGTAATTTTATTGATTTGCGTTTCAATCAACGATTTTTCTTCCAACTTTTTAACAATAACACCATCAAGCCAAAAATTATACCCGTAAGCTCCGAAAACAAATAAGGTTATAACTAATGCATATAAAATTATTTTCAGATTTTTCTTTTTGCTAGAGACAATATCTTCAGGAAGCAGATTCATTTGTTTCTCGAGATAATCGCGAATAGAAGGCATTTTTTTCGAAACGCCGAATATCTTCAATGGCGCCCCCCCCTCAGAACAGCTCCAATAGCCGGAACAAGCTTGCCAATGTTTTTTATTGTTTCAGGAGAAACATCTTTTGGAATAACAATTTTTTCAGGCATTTTGAAATATTCCACATCAACGCCCAAAATTCCTTGCAGATAAGTATCCATTTCTTTTATCGCCGACCCTCCGCCAAGCAAAACCACCTTGTGGATTATTCCTGAAACCTTCCTGGTTCTGAAAAAATTTATTACTCTTGATATTTCCGTGCCCACAGAATCGCAAAAGTCATTCATTATGACTGGTTTTTTGAAATCAAACCCGCTCAGGCTGTCTGTGTCAAATAAGTCCTTGTTCAAAGCAAGGCTGGATTCAATCTTTTTTTGTTCAGCATCTTTCCACTCGATATGGCTTTCCATAGCGTAGGACCTTGTAGCTTCATCCCCTCCCAAATCAGAGTTGAAACTTGCAAAGTACTTGTTGTTCTTAAAAATCGTAAGATGAGACATCCTTGCGCCTATGTCAACAAACAAGACATTCTGACTAGGATACACATCGTAGTATTCCATGAATCTGCTTATGCAGTCGGAATATATTTGAACCGATTTGATGGCGAATCCGCATTTTTTCGCCGTTAAGACATAACTTTCAACTATCTCCTTGGGAACTGCAGCAACCAAAGCGTTAAGGCTTTCTTTGCTTTCATCTGTCCCAACATCCAGTATTCTGTAATCTACAACAAAATCTTCAACTGAATATGGGAGAAACTGTTCTATTTCAAATTTTGATATGTTACGCAATTCCTCAAGCCCGGCTTTTGGAAGAACTCTTTCTCGCAAAACCGTTTTGCTTGTATTTACTGACAGGCTTAAATTTTTTCTTTTAAACTTGTTTACCTTGAAAAGCTCTTTAATATACGGAGCTAAAACATTTCTGTCTATCGTGTCATTGGGTAAAAATACATTGTCTGGGGTATCAATCAAAAGGCACTTTCTAATGCTAAATTTGCCCATTGTGTAGTTGCCTGAAATCAGTTTTATTGAGTTTTTCCCTATCTCAAGACCAACAACCGTGTCCTTGAACATTCGATTATACCTCCATAATATTATATTTTATTGGTTCCTCAGGTACAACGATGTTTTTAAATCTATTGTCTCTCCATGTTTTGAACCTTCAAGCTTTAAATCAACACTGAGAAGATTCCCGGATGCAGATAATTCGACATCGAAAACTCCAATGTTTTCAGCTATCATATTTTTTGTACCATTTATTTCCTCGCTCAAGATCCCGTTATCAAGAGAATAGGCGTATGTAGCCCCGGCCAATTCAAGCTCTATGGTGTTGTTGTCCGCATCGATTTCCAAAGGCTCTTCACTTAGCCTTATCTGCTTTGTTATCCTTGAAAGGGCCAACTGGCCCGATTCCATCAATTCTATTCTTTCCTGTTCTCTGTAATAGGACCTCAAGCCACGAATGGAAATCATGGACAGGGGCGATACAAGAATTGCTATCAGGGCAATCGTCAGGACAAGCTCGATTATTGTTATGCCTTTTTTACCCAATATAACCCTGTCAATGCTTTTCAAATTCATATATCTTCACCCTTCCCGTTACCGGAAGAACAGTTATGGTATGCTTCTTTTTCCCGCATGATATGTGTATGCTTCCTCCGATTGATGGATTGCCCGAGCAACTGAACTTTATCTCGTTGCTGGTAAAACTGGTATAGTCAAGCTTTACAAAGGCCGGGTAGGGATCGCTTTTTATGATTTTTGTTCCCTGTTTTATATAAATCTTATCTGAAAAAGAACTGAAATAAAGCCGGGTTTCACGCCAATTCATCATTGACTGCCTTTGCGCATACCTTAAGTCGGAGACAATTATTCTGTCAAAGGTTTCAAGGTAATATGAATCTATAAGGTTCCTTACGCTTGGAACCGCTATGGTAAAAACTATAGACAAGACAAACACAATTACCACAAGTTCAATAATCGTATACCCATCACTGTCATTCACTTTTCTCGCCTCAACTCATCAAATTTATGTAAGCAGCTATCAGTTCATTATACCACATAATGATAATAAATGCGCTTATCGATATAAAAGGCCCAAATGGTATGTAGTCCTTCCTTGTGCGAATCCTGAAAGCAATGAGTAAAATTCCCACCACTCCGGCAAGAATAAATGTAAGAAACATGGCTGTTGCCGTCTTGTAAAGACCCAAAAAAATACCTATTACGGCAAAAAGCTTTATATCCCCACCACCCATTGCCCCTCGGCTTAGCACTGCAAGCAGAAACAAAAAACCTCCTCCAGCCAAAAATCCGTAAAAAGCGTCAAGCGGAGTCAAATCGCTTGAAATAAAAAGAAATATTATGGCCGCGGCAAGACCGAAAAGGTTGAGCCTGTCGGGTATTATTCTGTGGTCCATGTCAATGAATGCCACACAGACGAGAATGCATGAAAGAGTTGCGTACTTTGCAAATTCAACAGAAAGGCCGTAACGCCAAAAAAGGAGCACAAACAAAAAGCCTGTCAACAGCTCCACCATTGGATATCTCGCTGAAATTTTCGCCCCGCAGTGGCGGCACCTCCCCCTCAAGATGACATAACTTAAAATCGGCACCAAGTCGATGGCTCCAAGCCGGGTCCCGCAGGTCCCGCAGCTTGAGGGCGGGCTGATTATGGATTCTTCTTTTGGAATGCGAAAGATTACGACGTTTAGAAAACTGCCTATTATGAGTCCTGAAAACAATGCGTAAGGCATGGCGTCCCTCTTTTGAAATAGTATTTTTGAAACTCTAAATAATCTTTTTACCAAAGAGTCGGCCCCTTGAAGAAAGGGCCGACTCTTTGGTAATTCTTTCTTTTATTCAAAACAGATTAATCTTAGTCCGCGTCGTCCGCGTCCGTGCCCGTAATTTTTCCGTCATCATCGATAGTCGGTGCAGCAATGATTCCTGTCTCATCAATTTTCCAAGTGAGTGTGTCCAGAGCAGCATTACTTGTGAGTTGAAATTTCGCTCCATCTTCAATATAATCTTTGTCTGTAGGATTAGTTATTACGCCATCAGTGATAGTAAATGCAACATTATCAGACACACCATCATCTGCAACATCAATCGCAACGGCTGTTTGCATGGCGGCAAAGGTCGCCTTGTCTGCAGATTCTTTGGCACTTTGCGTGAAGTTTCCAAGCCTTGGTATTGCAACTGCGGATAAGATTCCAAGAACCGCTATGACCACAATAAGTTCTATAAGCGTAAAGCCTTTGTCATTGTTCATTGTCTTGTAAAAAAACTTTAACATAAATATTCCTCCCTGTATTTTGTATGTTTTCAAATGTAAACTTATATTAAATTATACCATACTCTCTTCCATTTTCAATGCATTTTTTGTTAAATTTTTATTTTTAGCCAATATATTGGTACATGTCAAACATAGGCATTACAACCGCCAATATTATCATTCCTACTATGATGGCAAGAACCACTATTATCAAAGGCTCAAGCAGTGTTGTCATGTTTTCTATGGCTGAATCAACCTCTCCATCATAGTAGTCGGCTGTCTTTGCAAGCATGGCATCCATAGAGCCGGACTCTTCGCCTATCCTGAGCATAGATATCAGCACGGGCGGGAAAACATTTAGCTCGCTTAGGGGACCTGTTATGCCCCCGCCCTTTCTTATGTTGTCCATTGAGCGGTTTATTCCCTTGGATATTACGGCATTTCCTATAACCTTATGAACTATTTCCATAGCCTCTATTATATTTATTCCGCTCATCAACAATCTTGAAAGAGTTCTAGCGAAACGGCTTGTGGCAACCTTTCTGTTTACATTTCCAAATATAGGCATTTTCAGCTTTATTGCATCTATCCTGTAGCGTCCCGCTTCTGTTCCATAATATCTTCGGTATAAGAAACCTGTCAAGAAAATGACCGCCAAAAAAACATACCAATAATTTCGAAAGGCCGAGCTGGCACCCAAAAGGATTTTGGTAGGAAGCGGAAGCTCAGCTCCAAAGCTTGAAAACATGGTTATGAATGTCGGCAATACGTAGGTAATAAGGAACCATATTACTAAAAAAGCTATTATGCATACGATCATAGGGTACATCATTGCATTTTTGATTTTATCCTGAAGCTTAGCCTCTTTTTCGTAATGGTCCGCCATTCTTCCCATAACCGCGTCAAGCTGTCCTGAAACCTCTCCCGTTTCAACCATATATACAAGCATGTCCGGAAAAACATCCTTTTTCTTTTTCATAGAGCTGGAAAGAAGGCTTCCCTTCTGAACCTCCTCACACACGAAATCCATCGCCCTTCCAAGGCGCTTGTTTGTACTCTGCTTTTTAAGAAGCTCAAGCGATTCCACTATGGGTATGCCTGCGTCGAGCATAGAATAAAACTGCCTGCAAAACAGTGCAAGTGTCTTTGTGTTAACCCTTGGCGCTAAGCGAAAGCCTATTGAAATATCCCTGTCGTTTTCAGGATTTATTTTCATAGGGTATATGTTTTGTTTTCTAAGCATTCCAGATGCAATTTCGACAGATTCAGCACTTATTACTCCCTTTAAAATCTCCCCGGAAAGCGTTTTGCCGATGTATTTGTAGTTAGGCATAAGTTTCTCCTTAAATGTGCATACTCAAAGATTTCTTGTCGACGCAATGCGCCATTGCCTCGTCATAAGTAATTAGATTTTTTTTATAGAGACCCATAATGTAATTATCCATGCTTATCATACCCTCTGCGCCACCCGTCTGTATGCTGCTCATAAGCTGATGTGTCTTTCCTTCCCTAATATTGTTGTGTATGGCCTTGTTTCCTATCATAACTTCGCAGGCAACTATCCTTCCCCCATTGTCACTTCTTTTGAGAAGCTGCTGTGACAATACTCCATTTAAAACATTTGCCAGCTGCACCTTTATTTGTTGATGTTGCGAGGACGGAAAAACATCGATTATTCTCTCAACTGTGGACGCCGCACCGTTGGTGTGGAGGGTGGAAAGCACAAGGTGTCCTGTCTCGGCAGCCGTAATTGCTATCTGCATGGTCTCAAGGTCCCTCATTTCGCCCACAAGTATTATGTCCGGATCTTGCCTCAATGCTCCCCTTAAAGCATTTGCAAATGAAAGGCTATCGTTTCCTATTTCCCTTTGGTCAATTATGCATCCCTTGTGCCTGTGGAGAAATTCTATAGGATCTTCAAGTGTTATTATATGGGCTGTCTTGTGATTGTTTATAAAATCTATCATAGATGCCAATGTGGACGACTTTCCTGAACCCGTAGGCCCTGTAACGAGAAAAAGGCCTCTCTCTTTCATAGCCATTTCCCTCAATACATCGGGAAGATTGAGTGTCTCCAAGTTCGGGGTTTCAAAGGGTATGGGTCTTATGGCAATCGATATGCTACCCCTTTGCCTGTAAGCATTTATTCTGAATCTGCCCTTTTTTTCAAGCGAATATGAAAAGTCAACCTCACCTTTTTCTTGTAGTGTTTTCTTCTGCGATTCGCCCAGTATGTTTAATGCGAAGGCCTCTGTTTCGGAAGGCTTTAATGGACTTATTCCTTCCATCTTTTGAAGAGCTCCGTTCACTCTGAATATCGGAGGCACTCCTACGGTTATATGTATGTCCGATGCTTTTTTTTCAAACGCTTTTATGAATACGTCGTTAAACACAAAATCATCCTCCAATCGAATATGCCACTTTTATATACTCATCAATCGTCGTTATGCCAGAAAGCACGAGGTTTAAAGCGTTCGTTTTAAGCATTGTCATTCCATTCGTAATGGAATAGTCAGTTATTTCATCTGTAGGCAAGCCTTTTATCACCATGTTTCTTATGACCCTGTCCATTATCATTATTTCATGTATGGCCGTTCTTCCTCTGAAACCAGTTCCGGAACAATACGAACACCCTTGTCCCCTGTAAAGCTTAAGGCTCCTATCCTTTGGTTGACCTAGAATATCCAGGTCCGTTGATTCAGCCATATATGCTTTTTTGCACATTGGGCAAATTATTTTTACAAGCCTTTGCGCTATTACCCCTGATATGGACGATGCTACAAGATAGGGAGCTATCCCCATTTCTATCAGGCGGTCTATCGTGGCTGTTGCGCTATTGGTATGAATTGTCGAAAGAACAAGATGGCCTGTTATTGCAGCCCTTATTGCAATTTCTGCAGTTTCTGAATCTCTTATTTCTCCGACCATTATCACATCTGGGTCTTGCCTTAGCATGGACCTTAGTCCCTTAGCAAAGGTCAGTCCCGCTTTATTATTGACCTGGATTTGGTTAATTCCATGAACCTTGTACTCTACAGGATCTTCTATGGTTATTATATTTCTTTTGACATCGTTAATTTCACTCAACATAGTATAGAGCGTAGTGCTCTTTCCGCTCCCTGTAGGTCCGGTCAAAAGGATTATTCCATTGTTGGTTCTTACTAGCTTTTCGAAAAGCTCCATGTTTGCGTCAGAAAAACCCAATTCGGTTTTATCCTTTAGAAAATTCGACCTGTCAAGTATTCTTATTACTATTTTTTCTCCATAAATAGTGGGGGTTGTTGATATTCTAAGATCGTATTCCTGGCTATCCAGCTTGAATTCTATACGTCCATCCTGAGGAACACGCCTTTCTGCTATATTCATGTTAGCCATTATCTTTATTCTTGCTACTATTGCTCCATGGGTTTGCTTTGCCGGTTTCATTACTTCTCTAAGATCGCCGTCAACTCTGTATCGGATAACCAAAACATTTTCTCCAGGCTCTATATGTATATCACTCGCTTTGTTCTGAACTGCTTGAAGTATTATTGAGTTCACAAGCCTTACAATCGGCGCATTGTTTATTTCGTCAAGAATCGTTTCGTCTATATCTTCCTTTACAATGTCATATTCACGCTTAAAGTCTTCAACCGCCTTCTCGACGTTTTTGTTTCCATAATGTTTTCCTATAGCATCGATTATGTCTTGTCTCGAACTTATCACAGGCTTTACTTTAAGCGATGTTATTTTCCTCATATCGTTTATGGCAACTATGTTGAATGGATCGTTCATAGCTACTACAACCGTGTCACCTTCGATTTTTATTGGAATAAGAACATTTTCCCTCGCAAAAGATTCTTCTATTATCCCGGGAACCGAAGGCTCGATAAAATGTCTTTCCAGGTCTATGTAAGGAATTCCAAGCTGATACTCCAAAACCTCGTTCATTTCTTTGCTTTTTATATATTTCAAGTCAACAAGGATTTCACCAATCCTTTTACTGCTTGTTTTTTGTATTTCTATCGCTTCGGCTAATTGCTCTTCGGTTATTTTACCTATTTGCAGAAGCAAATCACCCAAGCGGACATTTTTTCTTATCATATTAAATCCTCCGATCCGATATTGAATATGTTGATTATGCCTTAAATATTAAATGATTTAAAATTGTTCATTCCTTTTCGGCATTTATCACAAGGGAACGCACCTTTGCCGCCATAATGTCTATCGCGACCTTGTTGTATCCACCCTCAGGTATGATTATATCAGCGTATTTTTTTGAAGGCTCAACAAATTGGTTGTGGGCAGGCTTTACTGTTAAGAGGTATTGTTTTGCCACTGATTCTAAAGTTCGACCCCTGTCTCTTATATCCCTTTTTATTCTTCTCAAAATTCTGACATCGGGATCCGTGTCTACAAAAATCTTTATATCGAGCAAATCTCTGAGCCTAGAGTCCTCAAGAAGCATTATGCCCTCAAGTATTATGATTTCTCTAGGCTCTACACGTACAGTCTCTTCTTTTCTATCGTGTATTGAAAAATCGTAAATGGGTTTTTCAATGGGATCAAAGGATATGAGTCTGTTCAAATGGTCTATGAGCAGATCAGTGTCAAATGCCAGGGGGTGGTCGTAATTCGTTTTTATTCTTTTTTCCATTGTAAGATGGCTCTGTTTTTTGTAGTATGCATCCTGTTGTATTATAAGTATGTTTTTCTCGGGAAGTGACCTGAAAATTTCTTTTGCAACGGTGCTTTTGCCTGAACCAGTGCCTCCAGTTATTCCGACAACAACAGCTCTTTTCATATCAATTGTCCTCCCTTTTTTTTCTGAGTATATCAAATGCCTTTACCGGCCGGTCCATAAGCAAAAACAGTTTTTGCTTTGGATGAGGGGCCTCTTCCACCGGGTTCATTTCGGAATCAAAAAGTTTTATCACCTGTTGAGTGAATGACTTAAAGCCCGGCTGCATCACTTCTATTTCATCGCCCGTGACAAATTTATTGCGCTGCTCTATTTGGGCCAGCCTTGTTTTTTCGTCATAAGCTATTACAGCTCCAATGAAGTCGTATGGACGATCATATGAAGCTGTATCGTATATTTGGGCTTTTGCGTCGGGCCTTCCTTCATAAAAGCCTCTTTCGTATTTGCGGTGGCTTGATTTTTTTAGTTCGTCAAGCCATTTTGTTTTATATTCATAGTCTTCCATGCCCGCATAGTACTTATCGATTGCATGTCGATAAACTCTCACCACGTTTGCGACATAGTAAAGGCTTTTCATGCGCCCTTCGATTTTTAGACTTTTTACTCCAGATTCGATTATTTCCTTGAGTTCGGCTATCAGGCACAGGTCCTTTGAATTGAAAAAGTATGTGCCGTTTTCATCCTCGGATACGGGGAAATATTGGCCTTGGCGCTTTTCCTCCATCAAATGGTATTGCCATCTGCACGGATGGGCGCAGGCCCCCCTGTTTGCATCCCTATTTGCCAGATAATTGCTGAGAAGGCATCTGCCGGAGTATGAAATGCACATTGCTCCGTGTACAAACATCTCGAATTCAAGAGATGATGGACTTTTTTCAACGGTTTCCTTTATTTCGCGCATAGAAAGCTCACGAGCAAGAACTATCCTTGAAAGTCCCTGACTGTGCCAGAAGCTTGCTGTCAGATAATTGGTGGTGTTTGCCTGGGTGCTCAAGTGTATTTCCATTTTGGGATGGTTCTTTCTTATATAGGCAATTGTTCCGGGATCGGAAACTATGACTGCGTCGATATTCATTTTCTCCAATCTTGAAAGGTATTTTGGAAGATCTTTCAAATCGGAGTTGTGGGGAATAATATTGAGGGTTGCGTAGATTTTTCTGCCCCTTTCGTGAGCGAATCTTATGCCTTCCTCAATTTCATCGAGCGAAAAATTTTTGGCGGCCGCCCTAAGTCCGAATGTCTGCCCGCCTATGTAAACGGCGTCGGCTCCATAGGCGATGGCGTACTTTAATTTTTCAAGGTCTCCCGCGGGAGCGAGCAATTCAACTTTATTCATTTATAGTCTCCTTTTGGCAATGGGAAACGGCAAGCCCGTCGCCCACGGGAATCAGTGTGGTTTTCAATTCGGGGTGGTTGCACAGGAATTTTATATATCCCCTCATCCCCCGTACCATTGTCCGGTTTTTGCGGACCTTCATGTCATAGTTGAGGGTTAGTCCGTTCATGAGTATATTGTCTGAAATTATCATTCCTCCGTCCTTCAGAAGAGGGAAAGTCTTGTCGAAATACTCCCGGTAATGGCTTTTGCCGGCGTCTATGAAAACCATGTCGAATTTTTCTTCTATGCTGACAATAAGGTCCAAAGCGTCGCCTTCCAATATTCGAATGCTTTTGTAACCGAAACTATCAAAGTTTTCTTTTGCTTCAATTACGCAATCATGCCTCTTTTCAATGGTTGTTATTCGTCCATTTCCCATTTCCTCATAAAAAATGGCTGCGGAGTATCCGACTGCAGTCCCGATTTCAAGAATCGATTTTATTCCGGCTGTTCGAATGAGAAGGCATATTATTTCGGCGCTTTCTCTTTGTATTACTGGTATGTTCCTTTTTACAGCGTCTTTTCTTACGGTTTCAATTTCAGGGCTGTCAGTAAGATGTCCTGTCATAAGTTTTATGAGCTTTTCTTCATGGATGTTGTTGTTCATATAAATCAGTCCTTGTATTTTGATTGGGCGCTTAGATGTTCCTGGTATGTTCTTGAAAAGACATGGCGACCTTTTTCATCTCCCGGTATTGCATAGAAAAACAGGTAATCATTGTTTTCAGGATAAAGAGCTGCGACAATAGATTCCTCTCCCGGAGACGCTATGGGGCCGGGGGGCAGTCCTTTCATTCTGTATGTGTTGTATGGAGAGGAAATGGCTGTATCCTCATATGAAAGAGATTGCTTTCTCTCTCCAAGTGCGTATTGAACTGTTGCGCAAGACTCAAAACGCATGTTTTTATTCAAACGATTATGAAAAACGCCTGAAACTCTTTTTCTTTCTGGAGGGTACTTGGTTTCCCTCTCTATAATGGATGCCATTGTTATTAGCTCCTTCATGGAAAAGCCAATATCAGACAAGCTTTCCTTGTATGTTTCATTCATTATATCATCGAAACGGTCCAAAAATATTTTGACGATTTCACCGGGCCCGTATGAATAGGGAATGTCATAAGTGTCGGGAAAAAGAAAGCCTTCCAATGTTTCTGTATCAACGGTTTCAAGAAAGGAATAGTCATATAGTGACGGATTGAGAGCTTTTTCGAATTCTTCTCTTTCGACAAGGCCTTTGTTAACAAGCAGATCGGTTATTTGCCTAAGTTCATATCCCTCCGGTATTGTAATTCGGGCAAATTCGACATATGTGCTTCCTCGGACAAGTTTTGAGACAATTTGATCATAATCCATGTCTTGTTTTAATGTGTAGCGTCCAGCCTTTATATTGTTTTCATTTCCGCTTGTTTTTACAATCAGCAAAAAAAGTTTTCCGCTTCTCACTAGTTCTGAATCCTTTAGTATTTCAGCGATTTCTTTTGTGGTGCTTCCGCTTGGTATCTCAAATGTTATTTCTTTCGGATTATTGGCATCATATGGCCTGTAAAGGGCATATGCCGCCAAAAACCCAGCAATCAACACAAACAGGCTTAAGGCGAACAAGAATTTTTTCATTTGCTTCCTCCAATATATTTACTGAATATAATTATATAATTGCCGACTTGTTATTGCAAGCAAGGTAAAAACCCGACTGTCTATTGACAATCGGGCAATTCTTTTCAGCTTAAATTTGCATCGCTTCCGCAAGTATTTTGGACAAGTCGTCCAGAAGCTGGCGGTAAAGCCCTTCGGCACGAAAGTATTCGGAACAAAGCGGATCTTTTGACAATACACCGAAAAGTTTGTTGAGTTCTTCTATCTCTTTTTCATCAGGATTCTTGCCGCCAATCATCGAAGCTCGCAAATCCGACTCCCTTTGTTTGAAATCCATAAAGGATTGGTTGAGGGATTTGTTGGATTCAAGATTGTTTTTTGCATTTGCGTAGTCTTTGTAGGCGTCCGATTCCTTTATTGCTTTGGAAAGATTGTGCGCAGAATCGTATACGTTCATAAAATCACTCCTTAGATTTCATTTATGATGGGAAGGATCATGGGATTTCGTTTGGTTTTGTTGTAGAGATGCCTTCCAAGCGAATCTCTTACAGCAGATTTTAGTGTAGACCATTCCCTGTTATTCTTTTTGAGACAGTCTTCAAGAGCTTCAGTAATGACTTTTTTTGCGCCAACCATAAGATCTTCCGATTCTCTAACATATACAAAGCCGCGTGAAATTATGTCCGGTCCGGAAATGATTGTGTTTTTATTTTTTGAAAGAGTTACCACCACAACCATAAGGCCGTCTTCAGAAAGAACCTTCCTGTCTTTTAGTACAATATTTCCCACATCACCTACTCCAAGTCCGTCTACAAGTATATATCCGTTTGGTACTGTGTCTTTCATTTCGGCAAAGTCTTTGTTCAGCTCTATTACATTGCCGTTCTTGCCGATGAATATATTGTTTTGTGACATCCCCAGTTCAGATGCAAGCTTTGCATGGCGAGCAAGATGTCGGTATTCGCCGTGAACAGGTATGAAGTACTTGGGTTTTACAAGTGAATGTATCAATTTCAACTCTTCCTGGCATGCGTGACCGGAAACATGGACATCATCCAAAAGGTCCTCATAAATTATGTCGACCCCTTTTTCATAAAGAAGGTTAATTATGTTAGATATGGTTTTTTCATTTCCGGGAATCGCCGAAGACGACATTATTACCGTGTCGCCTTCCTGAAGCGTCATTTGACGGTGTTCCGAGTTTGCCATTCTTACAAGTGCCGACATGGGTTCGCCCTGGCTTCCTGTTGTTGCAACTACTATTTCATTGTCGGGGTATCTGTTTATGTCGTTTATGTTTATGTGAATTCCGTCAGGTATGTTTATATATCCCAATTCGGATGCCACTTTTATCATATTGACCATGCTTCTTCCCGAAAATGCTATTTTTCTGTTGCACAGATATGCTGCGTCAACGATTTGCTGCAATCGGTGAACATTGGATGAGAAAGAAGCAACAATTATGCGTTTTTCAGCGTTGGCGAATATTCTGTCAAAGGTTTTTCCCACCTTTCTCTCCGCCACTGTGTATCCGGGCCTTTCAACGTTTGTGCTGTCCGCCATCAGCGCAAGAACGCCCGAACTTCCGATTTCCGCGAAGCGGTTGAGGTCTATCGGTTCTCCGTCAATCGGAGTAAAGTCAATCTTGAAATCTCCTGTATGGACAACCTTTCCAACAGGAGTGTCTATTAGCATTCCAACTGCATCGGGTATGCTGTGCCCAACTCTTATCAGTTCGATCTTAAATCTGCCAAGGCTAATTACGTCCCCTGCTTTTCTGACATGTGTTTTAGTTTTTTTGTCCAGCTTGTGTTCTTTTAATTTCTTTCTCACAAGGCCAAGTGTCAAATTGGTTCCGTATATGGGAACATTGATTTTCTTGAGGAAGAAAGGAAGGGCTCCAATATGGTCCTCATGGCCGTGAGTCAGCACTATTCCCTTTATTTTTTCCCTGTTTTTTTCTAAATATGTTATGTCGGGAATTACTATGTCTATTCCAAGCATCTCATCGTCAGGAAAGGCAAGTCCGCAATCGATTATTACTATTTCATCCTTGTATTCAAAAACTGTCAAATTCTTTCCGATCTCATTCAATCCCCCTAAAGGGATAATTTTTAAATTATTCTTTGGTTTTCGTCTATTCTTATTCATTTTTTTCACTCCTACTTGTTGTCGTTTTGTTTTTTTTCAAAAGGTCTTCAAGAGCCATTTGTGCGGCTTCTTGTTCTGCTTCTTTCTTGTTTCGGCCGTTCCCCTTTCCTATTTCTGTGCCATTTACTGTTACACGGGAAAAGAAAATTTTTGCATGATCCGGTCCTTCTTCCTTATAAATCTTGTAATTAAGGCGTCCGGAACTTCTTTTTTGAATCAATTCCTGCAGATGGGTTTTGTAGTCGATGAAGAGCTTTCCGTTTACCGCTTCATCAATGATGGATTTCATCCGGCACAATATGAAATACCTTGCCTGCTCAAATCCGTCATCGAGATATATTGCCGCTATTAGCGCTTCCAAAGCGTCTGCCAATATGGATGTCCTTTTTCTACCGCCAGTGAGTTCTTCTCCCTTTCCTAAATAAAGGTACTTTCCAAGATTGATTTCCCTCGATGTTTCGGAAAGACTTGTTTCGCATACTATTCTGGCCCTCATTTTTGTAAGTTTTCCTTCGGGCAAATCAGGATGGTTTCTGAAAAGATAATCGCTTACAACAATTCCAAGTACAGAGTCTCCTAAGAACTCGTATCTTTCGTTGTATGAAGATATTTTGTTCTCATTTGCGTATGAACTGTGTGTCAATGCTGTTTTAAGATAACTTTTATTTCTGAAGTTATAATTTATTGTCTTCTCAAGTTCTGTCATATTATTATTCATTTTTGTCACCCCTTGAGGATTACTGTTTTCTCTATGGATTCTATCACTTTGCTCTTGGCATATATTTCGGCATATACGAGAGCGTTTTTTATTGCCTTTGCGTTTGAACTTCCATGGGCCTTTACAACCGGGCGTTTAAGTCCCAAAAGGGGCGCACCTCCGTATTCTGTGTAGTCCATCTCCTTTTTGATTTTAACAAAAGAGTCTTTAAGCAACAAGGCCCCCAATTTATGCATGATTGTATCTGTCATATGGCTTTTTATCGTACGCATAAGATTGATTGCAACACCTTCTGTGAGTTTAAGTACTGTATTTCCGGTAAAACCGTCGCATACGGCCACATCGCACAATCCTTCGGGTAGATTTCTTGCTTCAAGGTTTCCAGCAAAGTTGAAGTCATTGGAATTTGACATCAGAGCATACGACTCATTTGTAAGGCGGTTACCCTTGCCCGCTTCTTGGCCAATGTTTAAAAGTCCCACTTTTGGTGAATCGATATTGAAAACCTTGTTCATGTAAATTGATCCCATCATGGCAAATTCCATCAGGTTGGACGGTTTGCAGTCTGCATTTGCACCGGCATCAAGAAGAAGTGTAAATCCGTTTCGGGTCGGGTATGCCGGCGAAAGGGCCGGTCTGGAGATTCCGTCTATACGTCCAGTGAGAAAAATCCCTCCGGCCAGTAGTGCGCCTGTATTTCCCGCAGAAAGCATTGCATCGGCTTCCCCGCTGTTTAGAAGATTATATGCTACAACCATAGAAGAATCTTTTTTATGGCGTATAGCCCTTGCTGGCTTGTCTTCGTTTGATATGCATTCTCCTGCATGATGTATTTGAATATTCTCGGGAATTGAAAGATTCAATTCGATAAAAGTTTGGACTATGGTTTCCCAATTGCCAACAAGCGTAATATCCGATTCTATTGATTTTGTCTTAATGGCTTGCATGCAACCATCGATTATAGCTTTTGGAGCATTGTCTCCACCCATTGCATCAACAACTATTCTCATGTTTCCTCCATTCAAGCATAATAAAACTTTTATGTTCCAATATACAAAATATATACAATCAAGTTTATGGACCTTTTCGTCCTTAAAATCATTATAACATTATTTTTGACTCAAAAAAAATAGTAATGACTGAAATCAGCCATTACTATTTCTATAAGTCAATCAGTCAACTTTTAGAACTTCCTTCTGCTTGTAGTATCCGCATGATTTGCAGACTCTATGGGAAAGAACAGGCTCATGGCACTGTGGACATTCAATCACATTAGGCGCAGTCATTTTGACATTCGAAGCTCTTCTTTTGTCCCTTCTGGCTTTAGAGATTTTTCTCTTTGGTACTGCCATTACGACACCTCCTTGCTTAAAATAAATGGAATTGATTTATGTTTATCCAATATTATTCTATTTGACACAACCCTTATTATATAAATTGTCAAAGAGTTTGTCAAGCACAACTTATTTTAACAATTCCAAAGTATCCCTGGCAATCATAAGCTCTTCATTTGTTGGAATTACAAGAATTTTTACTTTTGATGAATCTGTGCTTACAACGGTTTCCTTGCCGCGAACATTGTTCTTTTCTTTGTCCAGCTCCATGCCCATGAACTCAAATCCGCCGCAAATCAGTTCACGTGCACTGATGGAGTTTTCTCCCAGTCCGGCTGTAAATACAATAGCGTCTACCCCGCCCATAACTGCGGCGCATGCGGCAATGTATTTTTTGACTCTCACATTGAATTTGTTAAGCGCCAGTTGGGCCCTTTCATTGCCTTGCTTGGCTGACGATTCGATATCCCTGAAATCACTGCTGATTCCGGATATTCCCAAAACGCCTGATTTTTTGTTGAGTAGATTGTTCATTTCGTTTACTGAAAGATTTTCTTTTTCCATGATAAAGGTAATTATGGCTGGATCGAGGTCTCCGCTTCTTGTTCCCATAACCAATCCTTCAAGCGGTGTGAAACCCATGCTTGTGTCAACGGACTTGCCCTTGTCGATTGCTGTTATGCTTGCTCCGTTTCCAAGATGGCATGTTATTATTTTGAGAGAATCAAGATCTTTGCCAAGCATGGATGCTGTTCTTTGTGCAACGTATTTATGGCTTGTTCCGTGGAAACCATATTTCCTTACCCCGTATTTCTCATAATATTCATAAGGAAGAGCGTAAATGTAGGATGAAGCCGGCATGCTTTGATGGAAAGCCGTATCGAATACTCCAACCATTTTTACACCCGGCATTAGTTCAATGCATGCGCGTATGCCTATAAGATTTGGAGGATTGTGGAGTGGAGCAAGCTCTATGCATTCTTCAAGAGCCGCTATTACTTCATTGTTTATGACTACCGAGTCGCTGAATTTTTCTCCGGCATGAACTACTCTATGCCCTACTGCTTCTATCTCATCCATGCTTTCAATAGCACCGTACTCTTTGTTTACAACCGCTTCCAAAACAAGTTCCAGAGCTTTTTTATGGTCCTTCATAGGCTCTTCTATTACCTTCTTTTCTTTACCGGTCGCTTCATGTGTGAGAATTGATCCCTCGATTCCTATGCGTTCTACAAGTCCTTTTGCCATTACTGATTCGTCTACCATATCAATCAATTGATATTTCAAGGATGAACTTCCGCAGTTAACTACTAATACCTTCATATTTGTTACCCCCTATGTAATATATTTTCCGTTTTATCAATCATAACCATTTTATTAGTAAATCAAATGAATTTCAAGTCAAAGATTTAGTAAAATGGCTATGGTTCGGTTATAATGACATTAAGAGGTGGTCTACATGAAAGTTCTTGGAGTAGTGGCTGAATATAATCCTTTCCATTTTGGACATTTGCATCATTTGAATGAATCAAAAAGATTGACAGGCTCAACGCATGCAATAGCAGTAATGAGCGGAAATTTTGTGCAAAGAGGAGAGCCTGCAATAATTGACAAATGGTCTAGAGCTGAAATGGCAATTAAAAACGGTATTGACCTGGTTTTGGAAATGCCTTTTGTTTTTGCAACTTCAAGCGCGGAATATTTTGGAGAAGCCGGAGTTGGCCTGCTTGACTCGCTTGGAATTGTTGAATGCATATCTTACGGCTCTGAAACCGGATCAGCAAAAAAAATCGAAGAGGCAGCAAAATTTCTGGCAGAGGAAAACAATGATTTTAGAATAAGCTTAAGAAAAAATCTTTCCGAGGGACTTTCATTTCCTTCTGCAAGAGAAAAAGCATTGAAAAATACAGCTCCACAACTAGTAGGCGTATTGAATCATTCAAACAATATTCTTGCGGTTGAATATATTAAGGCCGCCAAAAGGATTGGAAGCTCAATTGATTTTTTGCCTGTAAAAAGAGTGGGTTCAAGTTTCAATAAAAGCAGTCTTGATGAACACTCTTTCAGCAGTGCTACAGCAATAAGAAAGGAGCTTCATAAATGCGGAGTCAAAAATGTGAAAAGTCTGATACCCCCTGAAAGTCTGAGGATTTTAATGGATTTTGAGACTTGCAATATTCCATATCCTAAAAAAGAGGATCTTTTCAGATGTCTGCAGTATAAACTGAGGACAACAGATATTGAGGAACTAGTTCCAATAGAGGGAATGCGGGAAGGCCTGGAAAACAGACTCAAGAGCGCTGCCTACCACTCTTTGAATTATGAATCATTCATCAAAAATGTAGAATCCAAAAGATACCCCAAATCATCCCTGCAAAGACTTTTGCTGCACATGCTTATGAATTTAGAAAAAAGCGAATTGAATGAATTTAGAAAGGCCCCAAGCCATTATGCAAGGGTTCTTGGATTCAATGATAAAGGAAAGCAGTTGCTTAGGAATATAAAAAATGAATCTGATACAATGATAATTACAAATGTAAACAGGCAAAAGCCTTATGGCGAATTACTTAATAGAATGCTTGCATATGACATGAAGGCAACGGATTTTTATATGTTGCTTATGATGTGGAAAGGATGTAAATCGGTTGAAAGCCAGGATAAGCTAAGAGAGCCCTATATTGACAATAAATAATATTCAAACAAAAAAACATCCGAAACTGATACGGCCAGTTTATGGCTGCTTTGTTTTGGATGTTTTAAAAAAACAATACTTTTTTATTTTTCCTTCATATTCCTTAATTCCATTCGGTTTTTTTCCAATGTTTCAATTATATCCGAAACATTTTTTTGCAGGTTCTTTAATATGGCATCGGAATATTTCAAAGAGCCGGATTTTATTTCATCCGCCGTTTCTTCGGCGTTTTGAATGATCCCATTTGCTTTTTTAGTAGACTCCTTGACGATTACATCATTCTCTATAAGCGATTGCACATGTTCTTCTGCCTTTGACATCATTTCATCCGATTCAAATCTGGCTTTTTCCAGCATTTCCTCAGATTCTTTTTTCGCTTTTTCTAACATTGATTCGGATTCATTTTGCGCCTCTTCAAGTATGGATGACCTTTCCTGCTTTATCCATTGCGCCTGTTTGATTTCATCTGGCAATACAATCCTGATTTCTTTAAGTATGTCAAGAAAATCATCCCTGTCTATCAAAGCCTTGCCTGACAAAGGAAGGTTAGCGCAACTTTCAATAACTTCTTCAAGTTCATCCAATAGTTTAAGTACACTCATATCAAGGACCTCTCTTTCTTGTTTTTAAGTGATTCATATACCAATGGAGGAACAAGTTCCTCAATATTTCCGTCGAGTGAAAAAATTTCCTTCACAAGAGTTGAGCTAACAAATGAATAGCGGTTGCCTGTCATCATAAACAGGGTTTCAATTGATTCGTCAAGTTTTCTGTTCATCATAGCCATTTGAAACTCATATTCAAAATCCGAAAAAGCTCTAAGACCTTTGACAAGCACATGTTCGGGTTTTGTTCTCATGAAATCCACCAAAAGTCCTTCAAAACTTGTTACTTCAATATTGCCGTAAGGTTCAACAACCTTTCTTATTATATCGACCCTTTCATCGATGTCGAAATATGGTTTTTTGTTTGGATTATGCAGAACACCAACAACAACTTTTTCAAAAACACGTGAAGCTCTTTGTATTATATCAAGATGTCCATTAGTTATTGGGTCAAAACTGCCGGGATAAACAGCCGATTGCATTTAAATTCCCTCCATTTCATAAATTGTAAGCACGGTATTTCCATATTTTTTTTGCTTTAATCTAAGCAATCCCCGAATTTTTTCAGGCATTTCATTTCTTTTATCATGTTCAACAATTATTTTACCATATTTTGCAATGATTTCTCTATCGAATATATTTTCAATCAATCCAAGGGTGTCATTCATGCCATATGGTGGATCCAGAAATATGATGTCGAATGTTTTACTTAGTGAAGAAAGGATATCGACAGCACTGAAAGCATCTTTGTGAAAGACTTCAAAGTTTTCATTTCCTTTGATTTTTCCCAAATTGTTTTTTAGAATTCTTAAAGCCCTATTGTCAAAATCGACAAAAACAACTTTTTTGGCGTTTCGGCTCAAAGCTTCAATACCTACTCCCCCGGTACCTGCGAAAAGGTCAAGAAATATGCTCTCATCCATCTCCCACATCAAAATATTGAAAAGCGCTTCCTTTACCCTGTCTGAAGTAGGCCTTGTATCGCTTCCTTCAGGTCCGCTCAGGTTTATTCCCCTGTATTTTCCTGAAATAACTCTCATGACTTGCCTCCTTGAGTCTGATAGGTTTTATTGATTTCTTTTGAATATAGATTAATGGCCATTTCAAGCTCCTTTGAAATATCAAGATTTTCAAGGCTGCTGCCGTAAATCCTTTTTATGTCGCTTTGAACTTTAACAAGTGTTTTATAGTGCTTGAATATTTCAGCCAGTTTGAATTCCGGAAATCCATGCTGTTTAAGTGAAAAAACATGGCCGGGTCCGCGTATTTTCATGTCTTCTTTTGCAATTTCAAAACCGTCTCTGCATTTTTTTAATATTGCTGCTTTTTCTATTGCTGAATCGTCTTTTTTGTCACTTACTAAGTAACAAAAGGACTCATGTGTTCCTCTTCCCACTCTTCCACGCAATTGGTGTATTTGAGCAAGACCGAATCGTTGGAATGAATCTATAGCCATAATTGTGGCATTTGGGACATCTATTCCCACTTCTATTACCGTTGTCGAGATAATCATGTCTATTTCCCGATTCCTGAATGACTGCATAATTATGTTTTTTTCAACCTGGGACATTTTTCCATGCAAGGCGCGAATATTGAATGAAGGAAATACCGATTCTATAAAAAGTTTTAGGGTCCCTTCGACCGAAGCAATGGAATCGTCTAAGTTTTCTATGCGTGGGCATACATAATAGACTTGCCTGCCTGAAAGCATTTCGTGGCGCATATGCTCATGCATGGCTTGTCTTGTGCTTTTGTCGGCAGACAGCAAAGTCTTGACAGGCTTAATTGGCTTGTTGGGTTTTTCGGTCAAACGAAGTATTTCCATGTCGCCAAATACTATTTCTGATATTGTTCTTGGAATAGGTGTCGCCGACATGACTATTATCTGTGGCGATGCTCCCTTATTGGCAAGAGAATTGTGTTGTTCGACCCCGAAGCGATGACGCTCATCCGTTATTATAAGTCCGAGATTTAGAAAATCCACATCGTCCTGAATTATAGCATGGGTTCCGATAACAAGATTGCATTTTCCCTTTTTCAATTCTTCTTTTGCTTTTGGTTTGTCTTCGCAATTTCCAGTCAAGAGCCTGGTCTTAATTTCGCTTTTTCCGAAAAGTTCATTGAAGGTGTTGTAATGTTGTTTGGCAAGCAATTCTGTTGGCGCCATTATTGCAGTCTGGTATCCGCTTATGTGGGCTTGTCTGGCAGCCAGGAAAGCAATCAATGTTTTTCCTGTTCCAACATCTCCCTGCAAAAGAATTTTGGGACAATTTCTCCTGCGTAATAGAAGCGAAAGCTTGGATATCACCTTTAACTGGCTTTCAGTCATTTTAAAAGGAAGCATTTTTACTAACTCGTCATCCTGTGGTCTGAATGTTTTCATTGACGTAACAGAAGATTTCATAAGTCTGCTTTTTTTCATATTTATGATTGTCATCTGAAGCAGGAAAAATTCCATATATACAATTTTTTCAAAAGCTGTTCTGTATCCTTTGGGGTCTGTTGGGAAATGCATTGATTTAAGCGTTTTCAGAGGCGGTTGGAAATTACGCTCACGAACTATTATTTCCGGCAGTATTTCCAGTGGGATTTTTGCATTGTCAAGAGCAAAAGATACGCTTTTTCTAAAATCCTTTTGACTTAAACCCTGCATGGTTTTATATACGGGTAAAATTCTGCCAAGTTCTTTCGGATTTACAAATTCGGGATTTACCATTTGTGTCTTGGTATATTTTGAAGTAGTTTTTCCATAAAACAAATATATGTTTCCTTCTTTGATTTTTTTGTATATGTAATTGGAGTTAAAAAAAACCATCTCGATTTTTCCGGTTGAATCAAAGCACTCTATAACCAGGTATCGCTTGCCGCCTTTGGATCTTTTTGACAAGATTTTTTTCACCTTAACCCTTACTGTACCTGGTTTTGAATCAATCAAATTGCATATGTTTGTGATCTTTGAATGATTTTTGAATTTTTTTGGGAAGTAGTATAAAAAATCATCCAATACTTCTATTCCAAGGGAATTAAACATGGCCTTTTTTTTAATGCCGATTCCAGGTATGTTTATTATGTCATGATTTTCCAAATTATCACCCCGTATACTTTTGCAGTGCTCAATCTCTAAGGCCAGCATTAAGCTGGCCCAGGGAATTTAATTATTTATTTGTTTATAAAGCGCGTTTTAATCTTCCACCATTTATTCTACTGAAATAATATAATGGTATACCGGCTGTTTCCCTTGATAAATTTCAACATCGACATCATCATTCTTGCTTTCAATATTTTCCAACAGATCCTTGGCTATGTCCTTTTCAATTGAATCACCGTAATAAACGGTTATTATCTCATCATCTTCAGCCATGGCTTTTTCCAAAACTTCAAGGGCAACTGCATTGATGTTTTCTCCCACACTCACTATGTCGCCATTGAATATGCCCAATATGTCACCTTTTTTTATTTCTATATCGTTGAAAAAAGAATCTCTTACTGAATATGTTACCTGTATAGTCTTTACTTCTTTCATTGAGTCTGTCATATGGAGAATATTCTCATCTATTCCGGATTCCGGATTAAAAGACAACATGGCAGTTATGCCTTGGGGTATTGTTTTTGTAGGAACTATCGAGATTTTTCTTTCTGAAATTTTTTGTGCTTGCTGGGCTGCAAGAATAATATTGCTGTTGTTTGGCAAAATTATTATCTCATCGGCATTTATTTCATCTATGGTTGACAGCAGTTCTTCTGTACTCGGGTTCATAGTCTGGCCGCCTTCGATAATTTTATCTACATTCAAATCATTGAATATTTCCGTTATTCCCTCCCCCATTGCAACTGACATTATTCCGTATGGTTTAAGAGGCGTTTCTGCTTCCGCAGGTGGAACATCTTTTTCATATTGTCTTTCATTATGCTGATAACGCATATTGTCAACCTTTATGTCTATTAACTCACCTAAAGAAAGAGCTTTCTGCATAACCGAGCCGGGTTCATTTGTATGAATATGCACTTTTAGCATTTCTTCAGTACCCACAACAAGCATGCAGTCTCCGAATCCTGAAATTTCTTTTTTCAGTTGAGAATCCGAAAGATTTTCCCCTTTGACTATGAATTCGGTGCAATATCCAAATTCAATATCGTCGGTTTCTGATACTGGAGACAACTCTTTTGACAGTTTTTGCTTGAATTCCGTTTCTATTTCTTTTGCTTTTTCGCCTACTATAGCTCCATAAAAGCCCTTGAGTATATAAATCAGGCCCTGTCCTCCAGCATCGACAACCCCCGCTTGTTTGAGGACGGGCAAAAGTTCCGGTGTGTTTGACAAAGCTTTATCAGCGTCCTCAATTACCTCTTTGAGGAATTCATCGAAATATAAAGTTTCCGTTGCAACTTCAGAGGATGAATCCGCTGCGGCTTTGATTACTGTCAGTATAGTTCCTTCTACCGGCTTCATTACAGCTTTGTATGCGGTATCGGCCGCATATACCAAAGCCTCGGAAAAATCTTCTGTGCTTAAGGATGTTTTGCCGTAGCATCCTTTATGAAATCCACGCAATATTTGCGACAATATTACTCCTGAATTTCCTCTTGCTCCCATCAAAGAACCGTTTGATGAAGACTCAGTCACATTTAAAATTGAAATGTCATCAAGCTTGTTCATTTCATTTACGGCCGATTCGAAAGTCATCGACATGTTTGTCCCTGTATCTCCATCTGGAACAGGAAAAACATTCAGATCATTTACATGGTCCTTGTTTGCTTTTAAAGTGGCAGACGCCTGCCTGAACATATCCAATAGCATATTTCCGTTTATGGTGTCTATTTTCAAAATAAACCCTCCAATCCTAAAATTCCTGTACTCTTACTTCTTCGATATTTACGTTGACTTTTTGCACATTTAATCCTGTGAATTTCTCTACAGAATATTTGACTTTTTCGATTATATTTTCTGCTACTACTGAAATTTTTGTTCCAAATTGCACTATCACAAATAAATCTATTGAAATATTGTTGTTTTCATCGATGCTGATTTTAACTCCTTGGCTAAGATTGTCTTTTTTAAGCAATTTGACAATACCATCGGTAGCGGATTTTGAAGCCATCCCTACCAAGCCATAGCATTCTATTGCAGATATTCCTATAATATTTGTGATTACATCATTGCTGATGAAAATGCTGCCGTATTCGTTTTTTAGTTGAGCAGTCATGGAATCCTCCTTTTTTGCTTGCACCCTATTGAAAACTCTTATATAATGATACAGTATCAGGATTGGTTTATCAATCATTTGTATTTAATCATATAAAACTTTTGTTTTCAACATTTCCATTGAAAACAAATTTTATATTTGATAGAATAATTGTGTTGTAATTCAAAACTCATTAAAGGAGGTCAAGTATATGTCCAAAAAATGTGATATATGTGGCAAAGGTCAAATTACCGGACATGCGGTAAGCCACTCCAATAAACATGCCAAAAGAGCATGGGCACCCAATATCAAACAAGTGAAAGCCATTGTAAACGGTTCGCCAAAGAAAATTTCAGTATGCACCAGATGTTTGAGATCAGGCAAAGTTGAAAGAGCTATATAAAAAAAATCTACCATATGGTAGATTTTTTTTATAGTCTTTTATCGGCCATTATTCCAAGCAAAATGCCATTCTCTGCGTAAATCTCGCAATTATCAGATATGGACACATTGCTTATACCCAAAGTATCTCCCATTTCTATTGTTGCATTTTCAAGTGGATACTTGAAGCCCTTGAGATATATACCGCTGACAATCGGATCAAGGGGCAACAGGGAAAGCAATGAACCCTTTTGATTGTATAGGCTCTTGTGTCTTTTAACTAAAAACATTTCATGGTGTTCGTCTATTATTTCCGCCTCAATGGACGACTTAAGCAACTTGCGGAGCAAAAATATGTTGGCGATGCTGTGGTCGAGACGTGAACCTGTTGCTCCGGCAAGGCAAATGCGACTGCATCCTTTTTCTAAAGCAACTTCTATTGCCAATTCAATGTCCGTAAAATCCTTTTCTTTAGAAAATTTATTTATTTCAAATAAACTGTTTTCAGGGATTTTGCCTATGGAATCAAAATCTCCAAGCAGCAGGTCGGGGCATATGCCGGCTTTTTTTAAATTATTATATCCACCGTCAGCTGCAATTATATAATCTGGGCAATATGTTTTCACTTTATCTGAAAGCCATTTTTCATCTTTTATTTCTCCGTTTCCCACAATTAAACATTTCATACTCTTGTCGCCCTGTCAGAAGATTCATTAAAACAACGTATGTTTTCTGAAATTTGCTGTCCTTTGAATATAGCGGATCCGGCTACAAGAATATCCGCCCCGGCTTGCAAGACTTTGGTGGAATTTGAAGGTTTTATTCCACCGTCTACCTCAATTAGAAAATCGAGTTTGCGCTTATTTCGCATTTGATCTGCTTTATATATTTTTTCAATGCTCTTTTCTATGAAGCTTTGTCCACCAAAACCCGGGTTTACAGACATAATCAAAAGCAAATCCATTATTTCGGCAATTTCGTCCACCATGAAAAGAGGTGTTGAGGGATTAATTGAAACACCGGCTTTTATTCCCGATTCCTTTATCATTGTAAGAGTTCTATGCAGGTGGACATCAGCTTCCTCATGTATGGTTAAAATATCCGCTCCCGCATCTACAAATGCTTTTACATATTGTCCGGGATTGGAAATCATAAGGTGCACATCCAATTCCAAATCCGTTATTTCTCTAATTGACTCTAGAACAACCGGACCAATTGTTATATTTGGCACAAAATGACCATCCATAACGTCTATATGAAGCATTTCAACCCCATTTCTTTCTATTTCCCTTATGTCTCTTTCCAAGTTGGCAAAATTTGCCGACAGAAGCGATGGCGACAATTTCATATTCAGTACCTCCAGTTATTTTTTGATTCGTCCATTATTGACCTGTAGTTGCCGTATCTTGATGCGCTAATTTCACCTTGGTTCACTTTATGTTTTATATTGCATCCAGGCTCATTTATATGGTTGCAGTTTTTAAATTTGCACAAATTGCTGAACTTCAAAAAGTCTGGATAATATTCTTTGATTTCATCATGGTCAAGTTTTTCAATTTCAAGAGATGTAAATCCCGGAGTATCCAATACAAAGCCATTATTGCCTATCTTAAGCAATTCGGTATGTCTTGTTGTGTGTTTTCCCCTTTTTAATTTGGAACTTATATCTCCAGTGAGCAGATTCATTTTCGGTTCAATCGTATTAATTATGGACGATTTGCCTACTCCGGATGGTCCTGCAAGTACGGTTGTCCTGTTTTCAAGCTTGTTTTGAATTTTGACCATATCAATATTTGCTTTCGCGCTTGAAAAGATAATCTCATAACCAGTGTTTTTGAAGTGCTTTCGCACTGCATCCGCCGAATCTGAATTCAAGTCGACTTTATTGCAACAAAGCAGAATATCCAGGTGTTCCATCTCGCAATTAATAATCAATTTGTCAAGAAACAGAAAATTCGGTTTGGGTAAATCAACCGAAAATACAATCATTGCCTGATCGACATTTGAAACCGGGGGTCTGTTAAGTTTATTTTTTCTTGGTAGAATCTTTTCTATGATGCATCCATGTTTTTCTATAGAAAATTCAACATTGTCTCCTGTAAGAATTCGGCCTTTTTCAGACTTGATTTTCTTTCTTGCCCTGCATTCATTTATCGATTCCCCGTCTTCCACATAATAGAAACCGCCTATTCCCTTTGTCACCTTTCCTTCCATGAAACCTCCTTATTCAAAACTCTTTTCTTCCGAAAAAGCCAAGTTTCCATCAAAGTAAACCTCTACAGTAACTTTATCTACCCCTTCAATTTCAAGGCTTAGGTTTTGTTGAGATTTTTTCACCGAATCGTTAAAAATCACAGCCTGGGAATTTCCATCAATCACAACTACCTTGACTTGCGCTTCTTCTGTGTTGAAGCTAAGTGGAACAGTTAGATTCTTTTTATGAAGTTCTTCCTGAAAAGACGATCCTTTGCTTACCAAGAGATTTATTGAAGTGTTTTGTGAAATCTCGCTTCCTGAAGAGACGCTTTGCCTTATTACACGGTCTTTTTCGACAGTTTCATTGTTTTCGTAAGTAATATTCCCTATAGTAATACCTAATTCAGAAAGATTGCTTTTTGCCGAATCAAGAGTTTTGCCCAAAAGGTTAGGCATTATGAAAGTTTGTACATCCAGACCTTGGCTGAGTATAAGGTCTATAGGCGTAAATTCGTCAACAAAATCCCCGGGTTCAGGGGAATGGCCTATTACTGTGTTCATAGGCAAATCACTGTATACATACTCTGTTTCACCAACTGCCAGTTTGTTGTTTTCGATTGCAATCACAGCTTCGCTGTTGCTAAGATTAATGAGGTTTGGAACTTTCTTTTTCATCTTTCCAAGACTAACCGTCAATTTTACTGTATATCCTTCCTTTACAATCTCGCCCTCAGCAGGATCCTGCATCAATATCTTTCCTTTTTCTATTTCATTGTTGTATTTTTCTTCGAATACTACATAATCAAGTCCGGTTGCCAAAAGCGAACTCTTAGCGTCTTCAAAAGCAATGCCTTCCAAGGATGGCACGGTGACTTCGTCTTTAAGGAAATCCCCTTTTAAAAATGAATAGGAAGCAAATAATATAAAGACTATTGAAAGAAACAATGCTGAAATTATGGCAAATGTATAGACATGCTTTTGACTTTTCTTTTTTCTTGTGGCCTTATTTGTTTTTTGGGAAGAAGCTTTTACTTTAGGCAATATTGTTGTTTTCCCTTGATCGATGTTGGAATTATAAAATCCTTTTTTGTTTGAGTCTGCCAGGCACAGATCTTCAATCATTGACTGTGCCGATTTATATCGGTATGCGGTTATTTTGTTCATTGTTTTCAAAATAATGTCATTCATGTTGTCCGAAAGATTTTCATTCACTAATTTGGGTGGAATCAAAGCCTCGTTCATATGCTTAAGCGCAACGGTTATGGGAGCGTCTCCTTGGTAAGGCAATTGTCCTGTAGCCATTTCATACATTATAACGCCCAAAGAGTATATATCTGTTCTTTCGTCTACAAGGCTGCCCTTGAGTTGCTCTGGAGAAGCATAGTGCACCGTTCCCATCAAGTTCGCAGTATTGACTACGGTTGCGTCGCTTACAGCTCTTGCAATCCCAAAATCTGCAACTTTTATTCGGTTGTCCTTTGTTATTAATATGTTTTGCGGTTTTATGTCCCTGTGGATGATTTTATTTTTATGCGCATGTGAAAGAGCGGCCGCTATTTGAGTTGAAATATCGATTATTCTTTTGTTTTCAAACGGCGCGTTTTCAAGTATCAATTCTTTTAAGGTTATGCCCTCTACATACTCCATTATAATATAGTTGATATCGCCTTCTATTCCAATATCATAGATGTTGACAATATTTGGGTGTGACAACTTTGCAGCAGATTGTGATTCGCTATTGAATTTTTCTATAAATTCTTTATCGTCAACAAATTCGGATTTCAATATCTTTACGGCCACAAACCGATTAAGCAAATTGCATTTTGCTTTATACACATTTGCCATACCGCCTTCACCAATTTTTTCAACTATTTTATATCTGTTTCCAAGTGTTTTTCCTATCATGTATCAACAACTCCCCGATGATTCGTTTAATCTTACGGCTATAATGCTTATATTGTCTAAACCGCCGCGTTTCAATGCTAAAGAGAGCATTTCATTGGCATGGTCTTTAATCGTGCCTGATTTGCGGCATATGTTTTCTATTTCCTTGTCTGTCAAATAATCTGTCAAACCGTCAGTACACATTATCAGATCAATCAGGCCTTCCATCTTCAATTCATTTACAGCCAATTCGGGTTCAATTGAATCTTGCGTACCTACCGCTTTTGTAATTATATTTCTTTTTGGATGCTCTTGTGCTTCTATTGAGTCAATTTTTCCATTCTCAACCATTTCCTGTACAAGGGAGTGGTCTTTTGTCAAAGGCAGCAATTCTCCGTTCCTGAACAAATAGGCTCGGCTGTCTCCGACGTGGCCGACTACAAGGTGTTTCTTGTAGATATAGACTACAACCATTGTTGTTCCCATTCCAGCCAGTGAATCTGTCGAAAATGATTTTTTGTAAACCGACTCATTTGCCGCATTAAAAGTTTCTGCCAGTTTTAACTTGAGTTTATGTATTCCCTCAGGTCTGTAATCATGCAATAATTCGTGCACAGCTGAAACAGCGGTATAACTGGCAACTTCTCCCCCTTTATGCCCCCCCATGCCGTCGGCGATTATGAAATAACGATTAAGATGGTCGACGAAATGATAATCTTGATTGTTATTCCTTTTATAGCCTTTGTCACTGATAGCTATTTTATCCATATTTCCACCTTGAAATCATATTTTTTGAATCATGCAAATGAAAAAGCCATCCGTACCATCTCTATGGGAATACGTATGGATTGCTTCTTTGATGCTTGTAAAGGATTCCTTATAAATTCCAGTATATCTGCCTTTATTTATGTCTACAAGCTTGAAATCATTGTTTCTTTTAAGAAAATCCAGAATTATTTTGTCATTCTCATTGTAGTTGACAGTGCATGTGCTGTAAACAATAAAACCTTTCCTTTTCACATAAAGAGCTGCACTGGCCATCAACTTTTTTTGTGAGGTTTCAATTTCATCAATATCATTTTTTGACAGCCTGTATTTCAATTCCGGTTTTCTTCTGAATATTCCTATTCCGCTGCATGGGACATCAGCTAAAACCCGGTCGGCGGATTCATACAATTCACAGTTCGAATAGGTTGAATCCCCTGTTTCCGCATCTATTATGTCAATACCGAGCCTATTGGCATTCTCTATAATATTTTTGACCCTTTTACCGTAAAGGTCGAATGCCCGAACCCTGCCGTTTTGCCCCATTATCTGGGCAATATGTGTTGTCTTTCCTCCTGGCGCGGCACAAAGGTCAAAAATAATTTCTCCGGCGGTTGGTGAAAAATATTGTGAAACCATCATTGAAGCCTCGTCTTGTATATAGTAATGTCCTTCTTTAAAATATGTGTTTTCATTTATGCTGGCATTTTTTGATGATTTTACAATAAGACCATCGTCGGCATGAATGCTTTCTTCCGTCTCTATTCCTATTGAGGATAGATTTTGTTTAAGATCGACTTTTGTGGTTTTAATCGTATTCACTCTGAGTGAAAGCGGCGGTGTCTGATTGTTTGAAGCTGCGATTCTTTTTAGAGCTTCAAAGTCAAACTGTTTCAATAATTCTTCAACAAGCCATTCCGGCAATGAAAATTCTGTTGAAATGCTTTGACTTTCATTTTCTTTACCAGGCAAAGGCAGCAGTCCTTTTTCATATTTTCGGGCAAAATTCCTTAAAACACCATTGACGAATCCTGACGAATGCTTGTTTGTCAGTTTCGCAATCTTGACCGATTCGTTTACTGCGGCAGAAATAGGGATATTGTCGAGAAAAATAATTTGGTATATTGCTATTCGTAAAGCATTGAGTACCTTTTCGTGCAGTTTTTCGGTTCTTATTTTAGATAAGCTGCCTATATGGTAGTCTATCAATATTTTGTTTTCCAATACACCGTAAAAAATTCTTGTAAGAAGCCTTTGGTCGTTGTCGCTCAGGGAATTCTTCTTTATGGCAAAATCGAGTATTTCATTTGAATAAGCATTGCTTGAGTCAATTCTAACAAGCATATCCACAGCTATATGGCGTATTGTTTTTTTCATTGAATCAGCCTCTTCTGCTGTTTCTAAGAATTATTAGACGCATCAGCTGAGCAAGCGAAACTGCCGCTGCGGCAACATATGTCAAAGCCGCGGCATCAAGTACACGTTTTGACTTGTCTCTTTCTATACTGTTTACAATGCCTGCTTCTTCCAATTGCACCAATGCCCTTGAGCTTGCATTGAATTCAACCGGAAGTGTAACTATGTGAAAAAGTATGGCAACAGTATAAAGAATTATTCCAATGTCTATTAACCCATATCTGTTAAGAAATATCCCAGCAAAAACGAGAAACCAAACGAATTTCATACTGAAGCCCGCTACAGGAGCTATTGTGCTTCGAAGTGCCAAAGGAAGATATTTTGTTGAATGCTGCATAGCATGCCCGGTCTCGTGTGCTGCAACACTGACTGAAGCTATAGAATCCCCTTTGGCAACATCACCCGATAACCTTACGACTTTTTTAAGCGGGTCGTAATGATCAGACAACTTCCCACCCGTGATTTCAATGTCGATATTTTCCAGTCCGTTGCGATCCAATATTTTTCTTGCAGTATCATATCCTGTTATTCCCTTTTGCGTTGGAACCTTTAAATATTTTGCAAATGTGTTCTTAACTTTAAATTGAGCGTAAAGCGCCAATGCAAATGCAGGCAACAGATAAATCAACCCTTCTAATCCATAAGAATAATACATTGAATTTCCTCCTATTTTCCGAAAATCGTGCCGGGCTCTATTATATGACCTCTAGCATATTCATCCGAGTACATAGCTTTTTTGCTTGGAAACTGAATACGCTTTAGCAATACACATCCATCGCCTGTATTTACAAGGAATCCTTTGTCATGGACTCCTATGTAAGTTCCATATCGCAAATTGTTTTCACATTGAACACAGTCAGCTTCCAAAATTTTCATTTTTACCCCATTAAGATACGTGTATGCAAGAGGCCAGGGATTTAAGCCTCTAATTATATTTCTAATTTTCTCGGAACCTTTGCTCCAGTCGATTTCTCCCATTTCCTTTGATATTTTTGGGGCATATGTCGCAAGATTTTCATTTTGCCGAATAAATGACGCCTTTCCATTTTGCAATATTTCAATGGCTTCCTGCATAGCCTCTGAACCCAAAATTGACAAACGGTCATGTAGCAAACCTGCCGTATCAGAATAATCCAAGGGAATATCCCTTGAAATCAAAATATCGCCGGTATCCATCCCTTTGTCCATTTTCATTATGGTTACGCCGGTTTTTGTATCTCCATTTATGATAGCGCTGTTTATCGGCGCAGCTCCTCTGTAACTGGGCAAAAGTGAGGCATGAATATTGTAACAGCCGAGTTTTGGCAAATCGAGTATATGACTGCTTATAATTTGCCCGTATGCAACAACTACAGCAATATCCGGACTGAATTCCCTTATGAAAGAAATTGAGTCTGAAGAGTTGACATTTGCAGGTTGAAAAACAGGAATTCCAGCCCTTTGAGCATATTCCTTCACAGGTGTCATTTGTAATTTTTTGCCTCGGCCTTTTCTTTTGTCTGGTTGTGTAACAACCAATAGTACTTGATGGTGTTTGTCCAGGACCTCAAGACTTTTCAGAGAAAACTCCGGAGTTCCAAAAAATAATATTTTCATGAATTCACCTATTCGCTTTCAGAAATTCCCTTGTCGATAAACAGTATGCCGTCAAGATGGTCTACTTCATGGCAAAATGCCCTAGCCAATAAGTCGGATCCTTCATATTCCACTTCTTTTCCATCTCTTCTGATGCCTTTTATTTTAACGGAAAGAGGTCTTTTTACATTCATTGACCTGCCGGGCACACTTAGGCAGCCTTCTATGTCTGTTTGTTCCCCTTTTTCATAAATTATTTCGGGATTTATAAGTTGTATGAGTTCTTCTCCAATCCTGATTACAATTACCCTTTTCAATACTCCAACTTGTGGAGCCGCAAGCCCCACTCCGTCTTCCTCATCCATTGTTTCTATCATGTCATCTAAAAGAGTCAAGATTCTTTCGCTTATTTCCGAAACTTCCTTAGACCTTTTTCTGAGTATGGGGTCCCCTTCTTTGCGTACATTTCTTATTGCCATTTATATCCCTCCAATTTATATGATTGAATCAGCGCGAATCAATATCGTATGAAAGCTTTACGGACATTTTTCTGAATGACCGCCTCTTATTATCATTCACATACTTAATTATACCCATAAATTCTTTAATATCAACCGGCGCATATTTTGCTACAAGCTGGTACTTGTATTTTGATTTATATTTAAGACCGTTATTTATGCTTGGCCCGAGAATTTTGATACTCAAATCTTTAACAGCATCATTTAAGCAATCAGCGTACTTTTGTGCTGCTTCCAAAACTCTTTTTTCTTCGTCTCCAAAGATATGGAAAACGGCCATTCTATAAAAAGGCGGAAGCTTAAGGGTTTTTCTGTACTCTAATTCTTCATAATAGAAAGCCATATAGTCATTGTTGACAGCATGCTTGATCGCCATTTGCGAGGGGTCATACGACTGTATCAACAGTTCGCTTTCTTTATGTGGAAGGGTTGATCTGATTTTTCTTACGATAGAAAAAAATCTTTCATTTGCCTGGTAATCCTGTCCATAAAGAAACATGTCCGCATTCAATATAGTAAAAAGTGCAGGTCTTTTGATAAGATCCTTTTTTAATATCAATTCCGTACTTATAATTATATCTTTTTTGCCGGAATTGAAATCTCCAGCTAACGATTTAAGTGTGGTATATGTATTTGTTGTTTCGCTGTTTATCAATGCCAGATTGGAATCGGGAAATCTGTTTGTTATATACTCTTTTACCTTCTCGGGTCCTACTCCAAAATATTTGTAATAACTACTCCCGCACGAAGGACATACCAGGCCTCCTGATATTTTGTAGGAACAATGCGGGCACCTCAATGAATCGTCCCCGGAATAATACGATAACGAAAGACCGCAATAAGGACACTTCATAACATATCCACATGACCTGCATGCAACTGATGTCGAATGTCCCTTTTGATTCAACAATATGATTATCCCTTTACCTGATTTGGTATGTTTTTTTATTTTATCTTCAAGAATCGAGCTGAACATTGTTCTATTACCATTTTTCAATTCTTTTTTCATGTCAACGCAAGATACCCTGTTTAAAATACCGATTTTAGCATTTTTACCTATATAAAGAGTATTCCTGTTGGAATTTTTAAAAAAATTCCCAATAGAAGGACTTATGTCAGAGTAAAGCAATCTGGCATTATGTGAATTTTTCAGGAATTCCGCTATATCACTTGTGTGAAATTTAGGCATGGAATCCGACTTATGCCCATATTCATTTTCCCGGTCAACGATTATAAGACCAAGTCTTTTATATGGCAGAAATAGCGAATTTCTTGTGCCAAATACAATTTTAGTATTGTTTGATAAAATCGATTTATGCACTGTTTCCAGCGAAGATAATGAAAGATTGGATGTGTATAAAATAGGATTAATGAAATCATATTTTCTTTTGAATTTTTTATAAAGCCTTTCCGCTTCAGAAATTTCATTTGAAACAATCAATACACTTTCCATTCTCTTTATCGTTTGACCAATATAATGCAAATAGCAGTCTTCACGCTCGGGGCTGTCCAGCATGCAAAGTATATTGTCGGAAATTCTATTGGACTCGCTGGTTTCAATTTCCTTAGATGTATTTATCGTACAAAGCGTCTTTTTTGATATAATCAAACCCTTTTCTATAAGTTTTTCAAACGATTGCCTTGATATGCCTGTGGCTTTAATAAACGCATCTTTTTCAACGCTTTCTTTTCTCAAAATATGCATCAATGCCATTTTTTGTTTTACGGCATTTGGACGAATATTTGAATCGATTGCCTGCTCATTTGAGATTGATTGTGGCAATTCAAGAACTGTTTTAAATGCTGGCTTTGAACCGCGGATAAAACCCTGCGGCAAAATGGTTTTGATTGCCTGAGCGTATGTGCATATATATTTCTTTCTCATCCAATTACACAATTCAATCTGTTTTTCATTCAAGGAATACAAAGGAGAAAATATATCAATTATTTCCTTTGTCTTAAAATCGGGAGCATGCTTGTGTATATTGAATACAAATCCCATGAGGCGGTTTTTTCCCCTGCCAAATGATACCAAAACCTTGTCGCCTTTATTCAGGTTACATTCAAAACTTTCCGGAATTTTATAGGTATAGAGTTTATCTGTATCCTTGTCATTTCTTATTAAGGCAACTTCAACATACATGATTTTCTAAACCTCCATTCCACTACAAAAGGAGCAGCATATCCGCTCCCTTATTTCAAAACCGCATTTTCGTTTGTTGGCAAAGCAAAATATGCATAAATATTATAATTCTTCAATTTCGTCAAAAACTACTTTTGAAAGTTCCTGCTTTGTCATAAGTTCAAATTCTTTTTTGTTTCCGCCTCTAAAAAGTATTACGGCTTTATTCTTGTCGGATTTAAACCCCGAATGCTTTAGGCTCACATCATTTGCTATTATCATATCCAATTGCTTTTTTTCCATTTTTGACTTTGCGTTTTCAATAAGATTTTCTGTTTCCGCAGCAAAGCCTACAAGTATTTGACTTGTTTTTTTTATTTTCGAAAGATTTTTTAGTATATCCGGATTTCTTTCAAGTTCTAAAATAAATTCACCTTTGGATTTTTTGATTTTTTGATTTTGGGGATTTCGGGGTCTATAATCTGAAACCGCTGCAGATTTTACTATTATATGTGAACCCGAGCTTTCCTTTAAAACAGCTTCATTCATTTCGACAGCGCTTTCTACATGAATCACATTGCAGCCCTTTGGAGGATCTATGTTAACAGGTCCGCTTACCAGTGTGACATCAGCGCCTCTTGATACAGCTTCTTTTGCCATTGCATATCCCATTTTCCCAGATGAATGGTTTGTAATGTACCTAACCGGATCAATTGTTTCAATTGTGGGCCCTGCAGTTAGAAGGACCTTTTTGCCTTTCAATGTCTGTTTGGATGTCAAAAATCCTGCAACAAGATCTACAATATCCTGTGGGGCCGCAAGTTTCCCGACGCCTTCGTCACCGCATGCAAGAATTCCACTGTCGGGTTCTATGAATTTGCAACCAATGTTTTTCAACAAATCCATATTCCTTTGTACAAGAGGATTCAAATACATTTTAGAATTCATTGCAGGCGCAATGAATTTTTTCGCATTTGTAGCCATAGCTGTTGTAGTCAGCATATCATCGGCTATTCCTCCTGCGATTTTCCCGATAATATTTGCAGAAGCTGGGGCAATCAAAAAAACATCAGCTGATTTTGCAAGCGATATATGGTCTATTTCCCAATTGAATGGTTCTGAAAACATGTCTGTATATACGGGGTTGTTTGAAAGTGTCTGCAAAGTGCATTGACCAATAAGTTTGGTAGCAGATTTTGTCATTATGACTTTCACTTCTGCATTCATTTTCTTTAGAAGGCTTATTATTTCTGCCGCTTTATAAGCTGCAATACTGCCCGAAACACCAATCACTACAGTTTTTCCTTTTAACATGGCACACCTCTATTTTTCGCTTTTGACAATATGGAATTTATCTTGGTAAAACTCGTCAACGGCTGCGGATATTGGTTTATTTGTTGATACCTCTTCTGCTTCAAATTCCTCTTGTATTATTTCTCTCGCCCTTTTAGAAGTTGCAATAACAAGAGAATATCTGCTATCTATCTTTTTTAACAAGTCATTTACTGATGGGGTAAGCATTATCTTTTTCCTCCTTGTATTTTTTTATTAGATCATTGATGTTCTTGTTTATTTTGCTTTTTTCTGCTCTATATATAGAATCCATAGTTTTAACTGCGTTTTCAATTTCATCGTTTATTATATAATAATTATACTCTTTTATAAAGCCAATTTCGTCAAACGCGGATTCAAGCCTGTTTTCCATACTTTCGGGAGTTTCACTTCCACGCTTTTGAATTCTTTTTTTCAAATCATTCAATGATGGAGGCAGAATGAAGATATATATACCATCGGGATATTTTTCCTTTACCTGCTTTGCCCCCTGCATTTCAATTTCAAGCAAAACGTCTATTCCTTGATTAATTTTAGACATTACTGTGTTTTTTGTTGTTCCGTACATGTTTCCATAAACTTTGGCATATTCAAGGAATGCTTCCTTTTCAAGAAGTTTATTAAAGGAATCTTTTGAAATAAAATGATAGTTAACACCATCAATCTCCATATTTCGAGGATCCCTTGTAGTAGTTGAAACCGACGGGTATACATTGTCATGATGCTTTAAAAACTCCTTGCATATAGTTCCTTTGCCAGCTCCAGAAGGACCTGAAACCACTAACAGCAATCCTTTCTCTGTTTTAATCTTTTCATTCATAAAATTCCCCCATGATTATTCGATGTTTTGAACTTGCTCTCTTATTTTGGACAATTCACTTTTCAAGTCAATCACAATACTTGTAATTTCATTGTCCTGAGATTTGGAACCAATGGTATTAACTTCGCGATTCATCTCCTGCATCAAAAAATCGAGTTTCCTTCCAACTGAAACAGTTTGGAAAGGAATTTTTTCAAGTTCTTTCAAGTGCGACTTCATTCTTACTATTTCTTCTGTTATATCGCTTTTATCAGCGTAAACCGCCACTTCAAGAGCAAGCCTGCTTTCTTCTATTTGTATTCCTGTTTCCGAAAGTAGTTCATTAATCCTTTGATTCAGCTTTTCTTTATACTCTTTTACAACATTTGGAACTCTATTGCTAATATCATCAACACAAGAACTTACCGTTTCCACTCTTTTCATGATATCAACTGAAATCCTTTTACCCTCGTCCTGTCTCATTTCCATTAAATTCTTCAATGCATCCGAAACGCATTCTTCAAATTTGACCCAAAGATCTTCAAGATCTTCTTCAACAGGTTCAATTGAAAGAATATCATCAAATTTCAACAAATGCTCCATTTCAACATTCTTGTTCAACTTATATTTGTCGCTTATATCATCGAAGGCTATCATCAATTTATCTATCAGTTCGAAATTCGGATTTATTTGAACGTTTTCATTTTCGGATTCATCAATATGGATATATATTTCCACTCTTCCACGTGATATTTTTTCTTTTATAAGATTCCTTATTCTTTCTTCAAACAAAGAAAGTTTTTTGGGCAATCTGATTATTATATCGTTATATTTGTGATTGACAGTTTTTATCTCAGCGGTAAGAGAAAGGTTGTCGTCGTCATATTCTCCCCTTCCATATCCGGTCATGCTTTTTATCAATGGATTTTCCTCCTTGTCATAGTTTGAAAACATCATGTATTATTTCTGTTGCTGCAATGATGTTATTGCTGTCTATTATACATGAAATTGTTGTATTTGAGTCAGAAGTCTGAAATACGTCAATGCCTGATTTATCAAGTGAACTCAAAAGTTTAGCCATAACACCCGGCACGCCGTGTATTGCCTGGCCGACAATCGTCAGTTTCGAACAACCGCTTCTCAATCCATAATTCAATTTTACATCTCCAAGCAATACTTCGGTAAGCTTTTGATTTTTTTCATCTATAGTGAAATGTTGGTTTGCAATACCTATGTTTATCATATCTATGCTTATTTCATTTTCAGAAAGAGTATTTAGCAAATCAATTATTTTAAAGCTGTCTTTTTCATTTAAACTGTATTGCAGGACACCATTTTTCGATACGATTGCTGTCAATAATTTGACTTCAGATGGCGAATAGTCCTTTTTTTCCCGTTCACATATTTGTGTTCCTTTTTCATCGATAGGCGAATACAATGATTTTACAACAAGTTCGATGCTGTGGTCCTTGGCATATGATACTGCCTTGAAATTAACAACTTTGGCGCCGCTTTTAGACATTTCATAAAGCTCATCATAAGAAAGCTTTTCAATCAAATGGGCTTTTTCAGTTATTTTTGGGTCTGCAGTCAATACGCCGGGTACATCTTTAATTATATAAACGATGTCCGCTTTCAGCTCATTACATAAAACAACGGCAGAAAAATCACTTCCTCCACGTCCAAGAGTAGTTGAAAAACCTTCATGGTCAACACCTTGAAAACCTGTTACAACAACAATATTTTCTTTATTGATCCATTTTAATATACCGTCCGGATCTACATTCTTTATGTTTGCATTTCCAAAAGTCGAATCAGTATAAATACCCGCCTGAGATCCATTTAAAGCTACAGATTCATATCCCGTTTTGCGTATTGTCTCACAAAGCAGAGCAGCTGAAATGGTTTCCCCGCATGAAGCAATCATATCCAGATTGCGATTATCACAGACTTCGTTTTCATTCTTTAGCATTTCTATCAAAGTATCGGTTGCATAGAAATCCCCGCTTCTGCCCATTGCCGAAACAACTACAACCGGAAATTTACCGCTAGCTTTCATCTCGATAATTCTTTTAGCTGCAGCCTTCCTTTGATTCGATGTCATTAAAGATGTACCGCCGAACTTCATAACAGCAATGTTGTTTTTCATTTTGGGATTCTCCTATATGCCGGTAGACCCGAAACCGCCGCTTCCTCTTTGCGTTTCGTCTATTGTTTCCACCTCTATTAGTTCAACTCTTTCGTATTTGTTTATCACCAATTGAGCAATACGGTCGCCATTTTTTATTGTGAATTCGTCATTGCTTATATTTACTAATGCAATCTTGATTTCGCCACGGTAATCGCTGTCTATTGTACCAATGCCATTTATAAGACCTATTCCATGTTTTATGGCCAGTCCGCTTCTTGCTCTGATCTGTCCTTCAAACCCCTTTGGGATTTCTATGAAAAGACCTGTCGGAACCAATAATCTCTGCAAAGGCTCAATAGTAACAGAATCCGCAATGAATGCTTTAAGGTCAAGTCCCGCTGAATCCAAAGTTTTATACTCCGGCATTTTGAAATTCGATTTGTTCACAATTTTCACTTTCATGGTCAAACCCCCACTCTTTTTCTATATTTTAGCATATACCAATATTAAAATGGCAAAAAAAAGCATGACCGAAGTCATGCTATGGTTATTTTTTTTCATTGTCCTTTTTAAGCAAAGCTTTTCTGGACAAATTTATTCTTCCCATCTTGTCTATTTCTTTGACAATAACCTTTATTTCGTCTCCAACGTTGAACTTGTCTTCAACTTTTTCAAGTCGTTCAGCTGTCAACTGGGATATATGAACCAATCCGTCTTTTCCGGGAAGGAGTTGAACAAATGCTCCAAAAGGCATTATCTTTACAATTTTGCCTGTGTAAATTTCACCAACTTCAACTTCTTTTACAATATCCTCAACCGACTTTATGGCCTGTTTTCCACTTTCTGCGTCATTTGCTGTAATTAAGACGCGTCCACTGTCGTCTATGTCCATTTTCACACCGGTATCTGATATGATTTTATTAATCACTTTTCCTCCGGGCCCTATGATATCCCGAATTTTTTCAGGATCAACCATCATGCTGAAGACTCTTGGTGCATATTCTGACATTTCAGTCCTAGGCTCAGCGATGACTTTATTCATTTTATCCATTATGAAGAATCTTCCGTCTCTCGCCTGGTCAAGCGCGGTAGTCAAAATTTCTCTGTTTATTCCATGGATTTTTATATCCATTTGTATAGCAGTTATCCCATCCTTAGTCCCTGCAACTTTGAAATCCATGTCCCCGAGAAAATCCTCCAGCCCCTGTATGTCGGTAAGGATAGATATATCGTCGTCTTCTTTTATGAGGCCCATGGCAATTCCAGCAACAGGTTTTTTGATTGGCACACCAGCATCCAAAAGAGATAATGTGCTGCCGCAAACACTGGCCTGTGAAGAGCTTCCATTAGAACTCAACACCTCTGAAACAAGGCGTATTGCATAAGGGAATTCTTCCTCGCTTGGAATAACAGGCAACAATGCCCTTTCTGCCAAAGCCCCATGACCGATTGCCCTCCTATTTGGGCCTCTCATGAATCCAGCTTCACCTACAGAAAACGGCGGGAAATTATAATGATGCATATATCTTTTGGTCTCTTCCAGACCTATTCCGTCTAATCTCTGTACATCGCCTAAAGAACCTAATGTAGTTATAGTCAGGGCTTGTGTTTGTCCTCTTGTGAACAGCCCCGAACCATGTGTCCTGGGTAGAATTCCAACATCACATGTAATCTCTCTAACTTCATTAAGAGCTCTATTGTCAGGTCTTATTTTATCCTTTGTAATCATTCCCCTGACCACTTTTTTCATCATGCTTTTAATTATCGCATTTATGTCATTCTTGTTGTCAGGATATTTTTCTATAAACTCATCGAAAATCAGAGCTTTTGTTTCATCCATTCTTTCTTTGCGTTCCAGTTTGTCTTTTATTTTTACAGATTCTTTAAGTTTTTCGAAACCGAAATCTAAAATTTCTTTCTCTATTTCTTCATCAGGCTTGAATAATGGTATATCCATTTTCTCTTTTCCGACTTCAGCGACTATTCCTTTGATGAAGGTTATTATTTTCTTTATTTCATCATGCCCAAATAATATGGCCTCGAGTACTTTTTCTTCTGAAACTTCATTTGCCCCAGCTTCGACCATCATTATGGCGTCTTCAGTGCCTGACACAACAAGGTGCAAGTCTGATTTTTCTGTTTGTTCATTGCTTGGATTGATTATCAATTCGCCGTCAATCATTCCAACTAAAACAGAGGCAGTAGGTCCGTCAAAAGGTATGTCAGATATGCTTAGCGCAATTGAAGATCCAATCATTGCAACGATATCCGGAGCGCAGTTCTGGTCTACAGACAAAAGAGAAGCCACTACCTGAACTTCATTTCTGAATCCATCAGGAAATAAAGGTCTTATCGGTCTGTCAATCAAGCGGTCTGTTAATATTGCCTTTTCAGACGGACGACTTTCCCTTTTTATGAATCCTCCGGGGATTTTACCAACTGAGTACAGTTTCTCTTGATATTCAACACTTAATGGAAAAAAATCTATTCCCTCTCTTGAAGATTTCGATGTGCAAGCCGTAACAAGCAATACGGTATCACCATATTTCAACCAAGCTGCACCATTTGCCTGCTCAGCTAATCTGCCCACTTCAACTTCCAGCGTCCTGCCGGCAATTTCAGTCTTGAAGCTTTTTATCATGTTTTCCTCCTTATAAATCTTTTCTTTTCATTGTTATATTTAATTTCTATTTAAAAGTCAATTTCCCTTTTTTTAAACGTATAAAATAATAGAGCGGGGCAAGCCCGCTCATAATTATTTTCTCAAGCCAAGTTTTTTAATGAGTGTTCTATACCTTTCGATATCCTTGCTTTTCAAATAGTTCAGCATATTTCTTCTTCTACCGACCATTTTAAGCAATCCTCTACGTGAATGGAAATCTTTCTTGTGTTCCTTTAAATGCTTGTTCAAGCTATTGATTTCATGAGTGAGTATAGCTACTTGCACTTCAGCGGAACCGGTATCGTTCTCGTGAGTCTTGTACTCGTTGATAATTCCAAGTTTTGTTTCTTTTGACATAGACATATTCTTTTCACCTCCGTTTTTTTTAACCGCTCCAGCCTTGTATGGCGTCGGTGATTCGCCCAACAAAGCAGGAGTTTCAATCGTGCGAACTAATATTATCACACTTGCTCATTAAAGTAAATGTTTTCAAAGTAATTCATCGTAAATGCTATGTCCTTTTTTATTCTTTCCGAAAGATGCATGAGCGAATTGAATTTTATTTGATCTCTCACCCTGGAAAGGAACTTTACAGAGATTGTTTCACCGTATATGTCACTATTAAAATCCAATATGTGTGTTTCTACAGAGCACTCATCATCATCAAATGAAACATTTCTTCCTACCTTTGTCACGCTTTTATAATTTTTTCCGCTAACCGATGTAAGAGTTACATAAACGCCTTCTTTTACGGTACAGTAATTCGTTTCTTTAGAAAGGTTTGCTGTAGGAAATCCGATTCTCTTACCATTGCTTTTACCGTGTACAACATGTCCATAAAGTTCATAGGGACGTCCCAAAAATTCATTAGCTTTTTCAACACGGCCTTCTTCTAGATATTTTCTTATAAGTGTGCTGCTTACGATTTGTCCCTCTATTCTAATTGGTTCTATTACTTCAACCTTAAAAAGCCCCTTTGATTCGTAAGTTTGTAAAAGTCGCACATCTCCTTCTGCTTTCTTTCCGAATTTCCAATCATATCCTACGATTATATGTTTTATCCCAAGCTTGTTTATCAATATTTCTTCTATGAATTCTTCGGCCTCAATATTCTTTTGGTAGTCGTCAAATTCAAGAAATAATAGATAATCAGGATTGTACTTTTTCAGAATTTCTATCTTTTGTTCCGGGCTTATTATTAATTTGGTTTGATTTTTACCATCACCCAGAAGATCCCTTGGGTGATTAGAAAAAGTATAAAGCACACTTTTCAAATCTTTGTTTTTAGAAATTTCCAACAGAGTCATAACAAGTTTGTCGTGTCCTATATGAAAACCGTCGAATGTTCCCATGGCAACAGCTGTATTTCCTGCAATGTTGCCTATTTCATTAATTCCCATGAATGTTTTCATCATATTCTCCTGATTCATACAAGCAATTTAACGATTTTAACTAATTCATATTTATTCACCCTATCAATCGAAAAAACTTTTCCGATTCCCAGAAAATGATTTCCCGAATAAATTTTATAGAAATTACTCTCATCATAATCTATGGGTATTTTAACTGTATTTCCATTAAAAAGACGCATATAATACATTTCATCCAAATGTATTTCTTTGAAACCGTATAGGGCCTTATCTATATCAATCATATACCCAGGCAAATTTTCGTGGTCAAAAGGGACAGCGTCATTAAGTGAAAATGGTCCTGATTTCGTTCTTAAAAGAAATGACATTGCACCTCCGCAACCCAGACTTTCTCCTATGTCCTCACAAAGTGTTCTTATGTAGGTACCTTTTGTGCAATGAACATCAAAAGTAGCCTTTGACCTATTGAAACTTATCAGATTCAATGATTTGATTTCGACTTCTCGTGATTTTCTTTCAACCGTTTTTCCTTCTCTTGCCAATTCATAAAGTTTTTTGCCATTGTGTCTTACAGCAGAATACATGGGTGGTTTTTGCAATATTTTACCAGTAAATGATTCCATAACGTTCAGTAATTTTTGTTCGTCAGGCAATTCATCGAATTCTTCTACTTTATTTCCCCAGATGTCCTGCGTGTCGGTTTTTATCCCAAAAGTAACTTCAGCCCTGTATGCTTTGTCTTCAGAAAGCAAGTATTCTGATATTTTGGTAGCTTTACCCAAACATATAGTCATCAATCCACATGCCATGGGATCCAAAGTTCCTGTATGTCCTACTTTTGAAATATTATGGGTTCTCCTTATATAGTTTACAACATCATGGGATGTCATATGTGGTGGTTTTATGACATTGACAACACCATTTAATTTAGAAGCCATACTGTTTTCCCGCCTCTTCAATCAACAATTTGTTTATTGAATACAGCTTATGTTTTGTAACGAAACCTGCAGCATTTTTGTGGCCTCCGCCTCCAAAAATTCCCGCTATTAGTGAAACGTCAAAATCCCCTTTTGATCTCATGCTTACTTTTACCATGTCGTCAACTTCTTTTAAAAGAAATGAAACATCGACACCTCGTATATTCCGAGCCCTTTCTACAATACCATCTGACGCGGTATGATTTAATCCATACTTTTCAAAAAGTGACTTTTCAAGACATACCACAGAAAGCCTCTTTTGATAAAATAGCTTGGTTGAAAGAATGGCCTCGGACTCAAACATAACTTTAGCGAAAGGCTTGTTTTGGTAAAGTTGAATATTTAAATTATCTATATCGATTCCGTTTTCAAGAAGTTTTGCCGCAATCCTCATCGTTTCAGGATGAGTATTGCTGTATAAAAATCTTCCTGTGTCAGTCGCTATTGCAATGTAAAGATTTTCAGCAATTTCAGCATCAACCTCAATGCCCATCGAAACAATCAAATTATATATTATTTCACCTGTTGCAGAAACTTCAGGCAAAACCAAATTTAACAAACCATAGTTTTCGTTTGTTCTGTGATGATCTATGTTTATTATGTCCAATCCGCCAATATCATCCAAGGGAATTGAAAGGCGGTTTTTATCGCTTGAATCCAACGCAATAGCCAAATCGGCGGATGCGACAAATTCTGTCGCATCAGAAATATGCTCCATTCCGATGAATGATATGTCATCTGGCAAGGGGGCTGTATTATGAACGCAAACGATTTTGCCGATTTTTTGAAGAGCCAATTTAAGGGCTATTGAAGAACCTATTGCATCTCCATCAGGCATTATATGTGGTATTATCAATATTCTTTTCGCTTTGTTTATTCTCTTGACAATATCGGAAAACATGTTATTCCTTTCCTATTTCATCAATAATGTGACTCATTCTTATTCCATTTTTAATAGAACTGTCTTCCTTGAAAACAGGTTCAGGTGTGTATCTTAGTTTTAGTTCTTTTCCTATTTCTCTTCTAAAGAAGCCTTTTGCCTTGTTCAGTGCATCTACAATTTCAGTATCTGACAGTGTACTGTCGTAGGCGCTTACATATATGAAAGCAAAACGGCAGTCTCCTGTAGTTTCAACGTGAGTAACGCTTGTAAGCTTTGGGATTCTTGGATCTTTTATACCATTTAGCAACAATCCCGCTACTATTTTTCTTATTTCTTCAGATACTCTTTTTGTTCTTTTTACCTTCATTTTTTCACCTTCTAGTCTCTTTTGACCTCAACAATGTGGAATGCTTCTATTATGTCGCCAACCTTTATGTCGTTGAAATTCTTAATTCCAATTCCGCATTCAAATCCAGTTTGAACTTCTTTTGCATCATCTTTAAATCTTTTAAGAGAACTGATTTCTCCTTCATGGATTATTATTCCATCCCTCAATAATCGTATTTTGGCATTTCTCGCAATTTTCCCACTTACAACATACGACCCTGCAATGAAGCCAATATTTGGGACCTTGAAAGTCATTCTGACTTCAGCATTCCCAATAACTTCTTCTTTGTAAACCGGCTCCAGCATTCCTTTTATTGCCGATTCAATATCCTCCAATGCTTCATAAATAATCCTGTATGTTTTTATCTCTATACCTTCATTTTTTGCTACTGCCGCAACCGAAGGAGCAGGCCTCACATTAAAACCTATTATGATTGCGTTTGAAGCGGATGCCAACAATATGTCTGACTCGTTTATTGTTCCGACTCCTCCATGAATCATGTTTACATTTACTTCCTCAGACTTGATTTTGCCAAGCGATTGTTTTATTGCTTCAACCGAACCCTGAGCATCAGCTTTCACAATTATATTTAATTCTTTTACATTTCCTTCTTGTATCTTTTCAAAGAGATTTTCCAAGGTAACATTTTGCGCACTTCGCAAATTTGCCTCCCTGAGCATCATTCTTCTTTGGTCTGCAATATATCTGGCTTTCTTGTCATCTTCAACTACATAAAATTTTTCTCCAGCTGTTGGCACATCCGAAAGCCCAATAATTTCCACAGCCATTGCAGGTTTCGCCTTTTTAACGCGCTTTCCTTTATCATTTATCATAGCTCGGATTTTTCCGTAACATGCGCCCGCCACGAGAGAATCAGAAACTTTAAGGGTTCCGTTTTGTATTAGAATAGTCGCTACAGGCCCCCTTCCTTTGTCAAGTCTTGATTCTATTATGACTCCCGAGGCTGCTCTTTTTGGGTTTGCTTTGAGTTCCTGCATTTCAGATACCAAAACAATCATTTCAAGGAGATCTTCAATTCCAGATCTCTTTATAGCTGAAACTTCAACGCATATAGTGCTTCCGCCCCATTCCTCTATAAGAAGATTATTGTCTGCGAGCTCTTTTTTAACCCTGTCCGGGTTTGCATTTTCCTTGTCGATTTTATTTATGGCAACAATTATAGGTACATCGGCAGCTTTTGCATGGTTTATTGCCTCCATTGTCTGGGGCATCACACCATCATCAGCAGCAACAACAAGCACAGCTATATCGGTAATTTTAGCTCCTCTTGCCCTTAGGGATGTGAATGCTTCGTGTCCCGGGGTATCCAAAAATACAATTTTTTGATTGTTAATGTATACTTCCGAAGCTCCAATATGTTGAGTGATTCCTCCTGCTTCTCCGTCTGTAACTTTTGTCGTTCTAATTGCATCCAAAAGCGATGTTTTACCGTGGTCTACGTGGCCCATCACCGTTACAACCGGAGGTCTTTTTTCGTAATCGTCCGCATTGTCGTCGCCTTGGTCTATGAAAAATTCCTCGCTATTGTTTTTTTCCTCAATCTCAAGCAATATTCCATAATCCTCTTTCGCTATTGATGCTGCGGTCTCAAAGGGTACTTCCTGATTCAGTGAAGACATTATTCCCATATTCATTAATTTCAATATTAGATTGTTGGGCTTTTCATCCAATATTTCCGCCAAATCACTTAAAATGATTTTATCACTCACATTTACTGTATGCATTTCGGTACAAGTATTTTCCTCGATTTCTTCAACTTCTTCATTGGATTCCGGTGAAAGCAACTCAATTACCATTGCAGCCTCTTCTTCGGTCAATGAACTCATATGATTCGTTGCTTCGATTCCCAAACCATTAAGTTCTTCCAACAATTCTTTGTTGTCGATCTCCAATTCTTTTGCAAGCTTGTATATTCTTATTTTTGACAAATCAACACCTCCATTTAACTCTTCATGTACAGTTCATAATTCTTCATTATTGCATCGGCAAGATTGCTGTTGCCGACACCCAATATCTTTTTATTTGATAGTCCTGTTTCTTTACTCAAGTCAGAACTTTGTCCAAAAACAATTATGTTTATTTTCTCATTGCATTTGTTTTGCAAGTTGCGCTTAGACCCATCGGACAAATCTTCGCATAATATAAGCAGTTTCAAATTTCCTTTTCGGCTCTCACTTACGCAAGCATCGAAACCTGCAATCAGGCTTCCTGATTTTCTAGCAAAGCGAATATATGAAACAATCTTATGCCAGTATGTGTCTCTTTGTCTACTTTGCGACATTGTTTTTTATCTCACTGATAATTATATCATATATTTCATTTTTAACTTCCATTGAGAAAGCCCTGTTTAAAGCCTTGCTTTTCCTCAGTTTTTCAATGCAATCTTCCTTAGGGCAAACATATGCTCCCCGCCCATGAGCTTTTCCCAGAAAATCAACTTTTATATTGTTTTCCTTGTCTTTAACAATTCTTATAAGTTCTTTTTTTGAGAATTGTTGGCCGCATCCTATGCATTTCCTTAATGGCGCTTTTTTCTTTTTCACGGGAGCGCACCTCCTTGTATTTCTGCTTTATTATAATCAATTGCATTAAGCAGTTATAATTCTTTATCTCGCCACATTTTACTCTTCGTCTTCAGAAATCGAGCCATTATTTTCTGTTTCTGCTGAATCTATTGCATCTTTTTCCGGCTCATCAGCTTTGGCTTCATTATCCTCGCATTCTTCAGATTCATTGTATTGAGATTCGCTCTTTATGTCAATTTTCCACCCTGTAAGCTTTGCCGCAAGCCTTGCATTTTGACCCTCTTTTCCAATTGCCAATGAAAGCTGATAATCGGGAACAACAACAGTTGCCGATCTTCCCCCTTCTTCAACTGTAACTTTAGTTACTTTTGAAGGACTCAATGAATTTGCAATAAATTCCCTCGGATCTTCATTCCATTTTATAATATCTATTTTCTCACCATTCAATTCATCTACAATGTTTTGAACTCTTGCTCCTCTTTGGCCAACACAAGCGCCAACCGAATCTACGTTTTCGTCAGATGAATATACTGCTATTTTAGCTCTTGAACCAGCTTCCCTCGATATGCTTTTAACTTCTACGACCCCATCGTGTATTTCAGGAACTTCCAATTCAAAAAGTCTTTTGACCAAACCGGGGTGAGTTCTTGACACGAGTACCTGAGGACCTTTTGTAGTGTTTTTAACTTCTGTTATTAATGTCTTTATTCTATCTCCCTGGTTATATTCCTCTCTTTGCACCTGTTCGCTTTGAAGCAAGAGAGCCTCTATTTTGCCAAGGTTTATGAATATTACACCTTTGCTGAATCTTTGAATCACTCCTGTTACAATTTCAGATTCACGGTTTACAAACTCATTGAATATTACATTTCGTTCGGCTTCCCTTATTCGCTGTACAACTACCTGTTTTGCTGTTTGAGCCGCTATTCTGCCAAAATCCTTAGGAGTAACTTCTTTTTCCACCACATCACCTATCTCGAATGAATCGTTAATTTTTCTTGCTTCTTCCAATTGGATTTCACTCGTCTCGTCTTCTACTTTTTCTACTACTGAAATTTGGGAATACACTATTACTTTACCGTTTTCATTATTAATATTCACTCTTACATTTTGCGATGAACCAAAATATTTTTTGTAGGCTGTAATCAATGCCACCTCGATTGCATCAATCAGAATTTGCTGATCTATCCCCTTGTCTTTTTCAATTTGTTTAATTGCTTCAATCAAATCATTCTTCACTGTTTTCCCTCCCATCAAAATTCAAATATTTTTTTCACTTTTGCGATTTTATCTCTTGGAATGGAAGTTTTGGTTCCCTCCACATCGATTTCTAATTGATTATCTACTGTTCCCAGCAATTTTCCCTTTAAGATTTTTTTGCCGCCTATGGGTTGGAAAAGTTTTACTTCGATAATTTCGCCTGAATATTTTTTAAATTCAGAGTCTGTTTTTAAAACTCTTTCAACTCCAGGGGACGATACTTCCAAAAAATAATTTTCTTCTATTGGATCCATTTTATCAAGACGATTACTCAAGTATTCACTCACCTTCTGACAATCGGTAATGCCAATTCCCGAAGGCTTATCAATATATACGCGCAAGTAGCGTTCTTTTCCTTCTTTTACAAATTCAATTCCAACCAATTCATAGTCGTTTTTTTCAATAAAAGGCAACAAAATTCCTCTTGTCAGCTCACTCACTTTTTTCTTTGCCATTTTATTCCCTCCTTATAAACAGAATAAAGAGTGGGCAACCCACTCTTTAAAGCATACATATTATTCTAACTTATTTTAGCATATTCCCAAAATTATTGCAAACTAAACATTTCCAATTGATTTGTCTCCGGAAGTGCTTCCATGCAACAGTTTTCCATTAATTTTACAATGATTTTTTTTGACAATTTCGTCCTTGAAGACATATCTTCAATCGATAAAAAACTTGTTTTCAACCTTTCTTCCGCCAAGCTTAATGCTGCTGTTTCACCAAGCCCTTGAAGACTCAACAATGGACACAATAATTTTCCGTCATCAATCGTGAATCGTTTTGGCTCAGATCTGTAAATATCAATTTTTTCAAACGAATATCCACGACTATACATTTCATATGCAACCTCTAAAACTGTAAGCTGATCTTTTTCCTTCTGCTTCAGTTTATTTGAATTGCCGTATAATTCTTTGATTCTTCTTCTTATTTTTGCGGGTCCTTGGCAAATAAGCTCGGAGTCGAAATCTACAACTTTATTTGTAAAATAACTTGCATAAAAAGCCAAAGGATAATGCACTTTAAAATACGCAATCCTGTAAGACATCATAACATATGCCGAGGCATGGGCTTTGGGGAACATGTATTTGATTTTATTGCAAGACTCTATATACCATTTCGGCACATTGGAATTTTTCATTAAATCAATATCTTCTTCTCTAAGCCCCCTGCCTTTTCTGACATTTTCCATTATTTTAAAGGCATTCTTATCCGGCAAGCCTTTCTGTATAAGATAATTCATAATATCGTCACGAGTCGATATTACATCCTTGAGTTCAGCAATACCCGATCTGACAAGTTCCTGCGCATTATTTATCCATACATCAGTCCCGTGTGACAAACCGCTTATTCTCACCAATTCAGCAAAAGTCGTTGGTTTTGTATCCGCAAGCATTTGTCTTACGAATTTGGTCCCAAATTCCGGAATTCCTATTGATCCTATATCAAAGTATTCCTCATTATCCAATAAATTCAAAGCACCAGCCCCAGTAAAAAGACTCATTGTTTTCTTTTCGTCAAGAGGTATTCCCACCGGATCAATTCCGGTCAATTCCTGTAAAAACTTCAAAGTGGACGGCGCATCGTGTCCCAAAATATCAAGCTTGAGCAATCTTCCACTTATTGCATGGTAATCAAAATGAGTTGTTATTACATCTGTATTCTTGTCATTGGCTGGTTTTTGAACCGGTGTAAATTCGTGTATGTCTTTATTTTGCGGAACAACCATTATCCCCCCAGGGTGTTGTCCTGTTGTCCGTTTTACACCCGTACAACCATCAACAAGCCTGTTTATCTCATATTTTGAAACATGTTTTTCGTTTTCCTCAACAAACTTTTTTACAAAGCCATATGCTGTTTTTGTTGCTATTGTGCCGATTGTTCCAGCCTTGTAAACCTTTCCTGAGCCGAAAAGTTCTTCGGTGTATTTATGGGCCACAGCTTGATATTCACCAGCAAAATTCAAATCAATATCGGGTTCCTTGTCTCCTTCAAAACCCAGAAATACTTCAAACGGTATATCCTGTCCATCTTTTTTCAATATTTCGCCACATATGGGACAATTTTTCTGAGGAAGATCAATTCCACTTCCGTAAAAACCGTCAGTAAAAAATTCGCTGTATTTGCATTTTCCACACAAGTAATGGGGCGGTAGCGGATTGACCTCTGTAATATCGCTCATTGTTGCAGCCAGAGACGAGCCTACCGAACCCCTAGAACCTACAAGATAGCCGTCTTCAAGTGATTTTGAAACCAGCTTTTGAGCTATAATATACATGACAGCGTATCCGTTGCCAATTATTGACTGAAGTTCTCTTTCGAGCCTTGTTTCGAGTATTTCGGGAAGTGGTTTCCCGTAAAGCCTTTCCGCTTTTTCGTAGCATAAATCTCTGAGTTTCTCTTCTGAACCCGGAATTTCAGGCGGAAATGTTTCCAATGGAATTGGCAAAATATCTTCAATCATTTCGTTTATTTTGGCAGGATTTTCTATTACAACCTCCCCGGCTTTTTCATGCCCGAGATATTTGAATTCCTCAAGCATTTCATTTGTTGTTTTAAGGTATAGTGGCGGCTGGTTTGCCGAGTCTTGAAACCCCTGCCCGCTCATCAATATTTCACGGTTTATTGCATTTTCAGGTTCTACAAAGTGAACATCTCCAGTTGCAACTACCATTTTTCCGTTTGCTTCACTCAGTTTGACAATTTTATTGTTTATTGAAATCAAATCTTCAAAACCTGAAACAATTCCTTTTTCAATTAAAAATTGATTATTTTCAAGCGGTTGTATCTCTGTAAAATCATAAAATGATATGATTTCATTTAATTCCTCATCTTTTTTCTGCTCCAAAACAGCCTGGAAAAGTTCCCCGGCTTCACATGCTGTCCCAATTAAGAGCCCCTTTCTTTTTTTCGTAAGCTCACTCTTAACAATCCTGGGTTTCTTATAAAAATAATCGATGTGGGACATTGTCACAAGTTCGTATAAATTACGCAAGCCTTCACTGTTCTTTGCATACATGGTCACATGATGCGTTTTTGATTTCTTAAAATCAATTTTACTTTTTGCTTCTTCATTTATCATTCCCAAATCGTCACTCTCATGCTTTTCAAGCATGTTTATGAATATTTCAGCTGCAGCCCTTGCATCATCCGAAGCACGGTGATGATTTTCAAGATCTATTTTCAATTTTTTGCATAGAGATTTAAGGTTGTATCTTTTAAATTCAGGAAGTATTAGTTTAGCCATTTCAACAGTGTCTATAACTGTATTTTCAATTGATTCACCATAAGCCTCAAAAGCATTTCTCATAAATGTATAGTCAAAAACAGCATTATGTGCAACTATAGGATATTCTCCAAAATATAATTTAATTTCTTCAATGATAGAATTCAATTTCGGAGCGTCTTTCACCATTTCATTCGTTATGCCGGTCAAATCTTGTATTTTCTGAGGTATTTCCATTTGAGGATTTATTAACCAATTTATTGAATCAACTATGTTCCCGTTTTTAATTTTTACAGCACCAATTTCAGTTATTCGGTCATTCTTGAATGAAAGTCCTGTTGTTTCTATGTCAATAACGATAAATTCGCCATCTTTTTTTATTGTTTTTTCATCGTTATGGTTTGCAATAATAATTTTAATGTCATCGTCAACAAGATAACCCTCCATGCCATATATTGCTTTAATATTGTACTTGCAACTGCACTTATAAGCTTCAGGGAATGCTTGTACACACCCATGATCAGTTATTGCCAAAGCCTCATGTCCCATTTCAGATGCTCTTCGAAATAACGATTCGGTTGAAGAAACTCCATCCATACTGCTCATATTTGTATGGCAATGCAGTTCAATTCTCTTCGTCTGTTCGCTATCAACCCTCTTGTCTCTATCATGCATCTTTTCAAAAGAATTTGTGAACATAATGTTTTCTCTTTCAAATTTGTCGTATCTCATATAGCCTTTTATTCTTAGCTGGTCACCTTTTTCAATTCCAGCAAAGCCTTTTTCATTCGGTTGAAGGAACTGTTTTGCCGCCAAAGTATTCGTATAATCGGTCAAATAAACAATTTCAAGTATTTTTCCGCTTTTTAGGACTTTTCTGTTTTTATTAACAACGACGCCCTCGACCAAGGCCGTGCTTTCCTCATTAAGAATAGCATCGCTTATGGACGTGACTTTTCCTTTTAATTTATAATTTTTATTTGGATTATTTGATTTGTTTTTATTTCCGTATGAAAAGTCACTAAGGGCTTCCTTTATTTCTATTTCTTTGGCTTCATCCGTCAGAAATGTCTTTTTTTCTGCAATGTTCTTAAAGCTTATTACAGGTTCTCTACCCTCGCAACTTTTAAATATGACCTGTTTTATTCTGTTTCTGTTGATTTCATTGTCAATTATTAAATAAACAATCATTTCATGATATTTTTCCGAATCATCCTTCAATTCGATTTTTTCTATTATTCCATTCAAATAGGGATACTTGCTTTTATAACTGTTGACGAATCCCCTAAATGAGTTGAACGGTTTTTTTTGCTCATTTATACAAAGCAATTCGATTTCATTCAAAAAACCCAACTTTTTTTTAAGGTGGGTTTTAACGACTTCAGCTTTTTCCGATACAAAAGGTTCGTTTATATGAACATGAAGTTTCTTTTTGTTTCTCGAGTACTTTATTTTTTCTATCTTGAGTGAATTTATTGCAAAAGGTTTTTCCATGCTTTAATACTCCCTCATATTTTCTTTATCTCTGAAATCAGCAAGTCCAAAATATTTTTAGGATTTGATTTGCCGACTATTTTCCCTTTTCTGAATAAAAATACTTTTCCTTTTGAAGCCGCAATTCCAATGTCAGCTTCCTTTGCTTCTCCAGGTCCGTTTACTTCACACCCCATAACAGCAATCGTTATTGGCTTTTCTTGCAAATTTTCGTCAATTATTCTTTTTTCGACAGAATTGACCAACTTCTCCAAATCTACCGTTGTTCTTCCGCATGTAGGGCATGATATTATTTTATACCCGCATTTTCGTATCCCCAGTGTTCCCAATATTTCTTTAGCAATTCTAACCTCTTTGACCGGATCACCTGTTATTGAAACCCTGAGCGTATCACCAATACCGTCAATCAGAAGGCTGCCTATTCCAATTGACGATTTGACGCTTCCCTTGAAGAATGTTCCTGCTTCAGTAACCCCTATATGCAAGGGATACTCTGTTTCTTTTGATAGTTTTCTATAAGATTCTACAGTTGTAATTACATCTGATGACTTTACTGACACAATCATGTCTTCGAATCCGAAACTTTCAAAAAGACCAATATACTCCAATGCGCTTTCCGTTATTGCATCAACAGTAGCGTGGATGTATTTCTTTCTTATTCTGCCGCTTAAAGATCCCGAATTAACTCCAATACGTATTGGCACGCTTCTTTTCATGCATGACAGAGCTATTTTTTCAAGGTTATCTTTTCTTACAATGTTGCCTGGATTTATCCTTATTTTATCAGCCCCGTTTTCAACTGAAGCCAAAGCCAGCCTGTGGTCAAAGTGAATGTCCGCAACAATTGGCATATTGGTATGTTTTTTAATCTCACCTATTGCCTGCGCCGAATCCATATCTGGGATTGCAAGCCTTATGATTTCACAACCCGCTTTCTCTAAGCGATATATTTGTGACAAAGTGTTTGCAATGTCCCACGTTTTTGTATTAGTCATTGACTGTATGCTGATAGGGCTGTCCCCCCCTATGGGTATTCCACCGCAAAATATTTTTTTTGTTTTACGCCTTATAATCATAGCTGGTCTCCTTCTAAAAGAGTTGCAATCGTCCCAAATCCTTAACTACCATATAAGCCATGAATATCATAAGAATAACGAAACCCGCAAAGTGTACAAAACCCTCTTTTTTGGGATCGATTGGGCTTCCTTTCAATATTTCAATTAATATAAAAACCAGCCTTCCCCCATCAAGGGCCGGCAATGGCAAAAGATTAACTATTCCAAGATTTACTGAAATGACTGCGGCAAGTGAAAGAACAGAAAGAATACTGTATTGAGACGCTTCATTTACCATAGATATTATTCCTATCGGTCCAACCACTTCTCCCTCAAGCTCATTTCCATGTATTAAATCACCAAGGAATGTGAAAATATTTGTAGAAACAAACCACAGTCTATCAAAAGCCATTCCTATTGAATATATTAAACTTCTCTCTATTGTTGGAGTAATTCCAATTACATTTCTTCCTTCTTCTACAACTGGATTAATCGTTATTGCAACTTCTTCATTATTTCTTTCAATAATCAACTTTAAAGTCCCGGTCGAATTTGAGACTCTTTCCAGTATGTCTCCCCATTCATCGATTCTTTCATCATTTATCCTTATTATTCTGTCACCTTCTTGCAAATTGCTTGTCTCCGCAGGAAGCCCGGGTAAAATTTCATTTACTGTTGTAGATGGAGCGCCTATGAATACGAACAATAAAAAGAAAATAAGAAATGCCAGCACAAAATTCATCAAAGGTCCGGCAAAAATAATCATGAACCTTCTAAATGGTGACTTAGCGCTGAAACTTTTTTTATGATCGGATTCGTCATCTTCCCCTTCCATCTTCACATACCCTCCAATTGGGAAAATTCCAATTGAATAAGTTGTTTCTTTCCCTTTATGTTTAAAAATTTTCGGACCAATTCCAAGCGAAAATTCATGTACAAGCACGCCTGAAAGTTTAGCAGTTATAAAATGTCCAAATTCGTGGAAAAATATTATGCTTCCAAAAACCAAAATAAAATACAAAAATGTTGTCATACTATCACCTGTTCCTCAATTTATTACTTATAAGTACCCTGGTCATATGGTCTGTTTGAATTATTGATTCATAATCCGGATTTTGAATGGATTTGTGTGTATCTAGTATATCTCTTAAGTTGTTCTGAATATCTGTAAATCCGATTGTTCCCATTAGAAATGCTTCTACAAGCACTTCGTTTGCAGCATTCAGGGCAACGGGATATGTCCCGCCAATCCTACCTGCCTCATATGCATACTCGAGACAAGGAAAAACTTCTTTATCAGGATCCTCGAATGTGAGTGTGCCTATTTTGCTCAAGTCAAGCGGCTCAATGCCCAACGGCATTCTCTCCCCTTTAAAAAGAACATATCCTATTGGAAGCTTCATATCTGGATTGCTCATTTGAGCAATAACACTGCCGTCATTGAATTCAACCATGGAATGAACAATGCTTTGATGATGCAAGACAACTTTTATTTTATCAAGATCCACATCAAAAAGCCACTTAGCTTCCAATACTTCAAAACCCTTGTTCATCATAGTAGCCGAATCTATAGTGATTTTTTTACCCATTTTCCAATTTGGATGCGCCAAAGCATCATCTTTTGTCACTTTTTCCAGTTCTTTTCTCGACATTCCCCTGAATGGCCCTCCCGAGGCTGTTAAAATAAGATTCTTTATTGACTCTTTCTTTTCTCCATTTAAGCATTGAAAAATTGCGTTGTGTTCACTGTCTACGGGCAAAATTTCCACACCCATTTTTGCAGCGTCCGACATGATTAGTTTCCCGGCCGTAACAATGGTTTCCTTATTTGCAAGAGCAACATCCGCACCCAATCCTATTGAATGGCGAGTAGGTATCATACCTGAAATCCCCACCAAAGCATTTACTACGATATCCACCCCTATACTTTCTAGGGCTTGTAAAATGCCTTCATCTCCATATAGAAATTTTACTCCTGTATTATCTTTTGAAATATTTTCAAAAGCCATTCTATCGCATACAACTGCGTATTCAGGCTTGAATTTTTCAATTTGTTTTGTCAGTAATTCAATATTCTTGTTGCATGTTAACAGCTTAACCGAGAATTCCTCACAATATTCTTCTACAATTTCCAAGGTTTGCCTTCCTATCGAACCGGTAGAACCCAATACCGCAAGATTTTTCATTATATCACTCCCATTCCTTGCAAAAATATATAGAAAACATAGACAAATGGAGCCGTGAACAATATGCTGTCAAATCTGTCGAGGATTCCGCCATGTCCGGGGATCAAATGTCCAAAATCTTTTGCTCCGTTGCGTCTCTTTATGATAGAAGCGTGTAAATCTCCCATCTGTGAAACCACGCTTCCGACAAGACCTAATATTATTGAAACCGATGCCATCTGCGGAATAAATATGGTCGAATATACAAAAGTACATATCGCCGATCCTAAAATACCTCCAAGTGCCCCTTCGACAGTCTTTTTGGGGCTTATTGCGGGCGCAAGTTTTTTTCTACCAAAAAATAAACCTGTAAAGTATGCAAATGTATCAGTAGACCAGGCAATAATAAAAATAAGCCATACTAAAAACCCGTTTTCCAATTGCGATGTATAGTATACAAATCTGAAAAAGAGCGTTATATAAATATATCCATACATCATATCCTTGCTTATATTGCTTTGGCCGGAAGGTTGAATCATCTCAATTAAGGCTATTCCAAACAACACTACAAAAATAAATGGCGCTTCATATCCAATTTCAAAATCCGCATAATAGAAAACAGTGTAAGACATGAGCGTGGAAAACCATAGCCATATGCGATAATAGTTCAATTTCTTGTTTCCGTCGTCATATTTATTCGCATTTTCAAAAGTCCTGACATATTCATGTATTGCTATCATTGTCACAATTATTATCGACAGCATAAGCAAGTTCCCGCCACTGTAAACAATAAAAGCAAATATCGGAATGCCTATCACAGCAGAAAGTGTTCTTTTTATCATTTTTTCACCTTCCGGTCTTTAGAATCCAATCCACCATATCTTCTATTTCTTTGGCCATAAGAAGCTATTGCCTCATTTAAATGCTCCTTGTTAAAATCAGGCCATAAAACATTTGAAAACCAAAATTCACTGTAAGCAATTTGCCATAGCAAAAAATTACTTATTCTCAATTCTCCGCTTGGGCGAATAATTAAATCAGGATCAGGCATATCACAAGTATACAAATGCGAAGAAACCGTCAACTCGTCTATTTCTTCGGGCTTTCCAGCATATTCAACCGATATTTGCTTTATGGCATGAACCAATTCCTGTCTGCCCCCATAATTTATTGCTATCGCAACATTAAGCCCCGTATTTTGACAAGTTTTTGACGTTGCTGTTTTTATTTCATTTTGAGCTTTAACCGGGAGTTTTGTAATGTCCCCTATAACAATTATTTTAACATTGTTTCTATTGAGAGATTCAATTTCCCTTTTTAAATAAAAAACAAGCAATTCCATCAAGGCTGAAACTTCTTTTGGAGGCCTTTTCCAATTTTCAGTTGAAAATGCGTATAAGGTTAAATATTTTATTCCTCTTTGCGAACAGTTTTCAATAACTTCTCTAATAGCTTCTACTCCCGCTTTGTGGCCTGCAGTTCTAGGAAGACCCCTCTGTCTTGCCCATCTTCCATTTCCGTCCATGATAATCGCTATATGTTGAGGGATTTTATTTTCTTTGTTCATGGTTTCACCCGCTTTAAAAAGGTAGAACCCTCCATGAATAATCTGGAGGGCTAAAAATAGCTGACTGTCAAAACTATGTCGTCCTTGTGAATTTCGGCAAAAACAATTCGACAGGTATCAACTGTTCTATCTCCCTTATATTTAGGACTAACAAGTTTTTTTGTTACAATATTTTTGTGCATATTTTGACTTTCAATCATTTTTCTTCCGATTTCAAGTTCCGTTCCCAATAACAAATCCAATTCAAAGGCCATTATACTTCCATAATTTCATTTTCTTTATTTTCTACCAATTGATCGATTTGCTCGACATATTCTTTTGTTATGTCTTCAACTGTAGATTCGGCTTTTTTGAAATCATCTTCTGTCATTTCACTATTTTTTTGCATCTTTTTAAATTTCTCGTTGGCGGAACGTCTTTCGTTCCTTATTGCTATTTTAGCATTTTCCCCGGTTTTTTTAACCAGCTTGGTAAGATCCAATCTTCTCTCTTCTGTAAGTATAGGAAACGCCAATCTAATCAATTTACCATCATTCGAAGGATTTATTCCAAGATCCGACTGTTGTATGGATTTTTCAATATCCTTTATTGCTGTAGCGTCGTATGGCTGTATCACGAGTAAACGTGGCTCGGGAGACGATACATTAGCAATTTGTTTAAGAGGCATTTTTGAACTGTAGTATTCAACGCTAATCCTGTCAAGCAAAGCAGGATTTGCCCTTCCAGCGCGTATTGCATTTAGTTCATCTTTTAATACACTTGTCGTTTTTTTCATTTTTTCTTCGAGCTCTTTGTGGACTTGCACTCTCATGTTAATCCTCCTTAACTGTTGTTCCAATATTTTCACCCATTACTACTTTATAAATATTATCCGGATTATCCAATCCGAAAACAATTATAGGTATGTTATTGTCCATACACAAGGATGTAGCTGTAGAATCCATAACTTTGAGGCTCTTGCTAAGAACTTCTTTGTATGTCAATCGTTCGAATTTCACCGCGTCGGAATTTTCATTAGGATCTGAATCGTATACTGCGTCTACTTTTTTTGCAAGAAGAATGACTTCAGCTTCAATCTCCGCAGCCCTCAATGCCGCTGTTGTATCAGTTGAGAAAAAAGGATTCCCCGTTCCAGCGGAAAAAATAACAACTCTATCTTTTTCTAAATGCCTTACAGCTTTTCTTTTTATATATGGTTCGGCTATTTGTCTCATTTCAATAGCAGTTTGAACTCTTGTCATAACTCCTATGCTTTCCAAAGCATCCTGTAAAGCCAATCCGTTTATTACCGTAGCCAACATTCCCATATAGTCAGCCGTTGAGCGGTCCATGCTTTTACCCGATCGACCCCGCCAAAAGTTTCCTCCTCCTACTACAAGCGCTATTTCAATACCCATATCCTGAAGTCTTTTTATTTGGCGCGCTATGTCCATTACGACCGTTTCATTAATGCCAAAACCGTTTTCACCGGCTAAAGCTTCTCCACTCAATTTTAAAATGATTCTTTTATATTTTGGCTTCACAAAAATTCCCCCATTATATTGTATGATTTCTACAAATGATACATAATAACCTTTATTTTTCAAAAAAAGGAGAACACTTTTATGTGCTCTCCTCATTATTTATTTGTTCTTTATTTGATTAGCTACTTCCTCTGCAAAATTTTCTTCTTTTTTTTCAATTCCCTCGCCTACTACAAACCTTGCGAACCTTCTTATGTTCATGTTCTCTCCTATTTTCGCAATTTTTGTATTGAGTAGAGTTTGTATATCGATATCGGGATCTTTTATAAACGGCTGTTCCAAAAGGCAAACTTCCTTGTAATATTTTTTTATTCTTCCTTCAACCATTTTTTCAACTATTTTTTCCGGCTTGCCTTCATTCAAAGCTTGCTTTCTTAAAACATCTTTTTCGTTTTCAATCGTTTCTTCGGATATCTCGTCCCTTGATATGAAGAGAGGATTTGATGCCGCTATCTGCATTGCTACATCTTTTGCAAAAGCTTGGAACTCTTCGTTCTTAGACACAAAATCAGTTTCAGCGTTAATTTCAACCAAAACGCCTATTCTGCCCCCGTGTATATAAGAAGTAACTAATCCTTCAGCAGCAATTCTATCAGCTTTCTTAGCCGCTTTTGCCAATCCTTTTTCTCTCAGCAACTCAATAGCCTTTTCAATATCTCCTTCAGATTTAACAAGCGCCTTTTTGCAATCCATCATTCCTGCGCCTGATGTCTCTCTAACTTCTTTAACCATCGCAGCTGTTACAGCAGCCATATTGAACATCTCCTTCTTATCTGTTTTAAATATTATATTTATTTTTCAGCAGCTTCTTTTCCTGCAACATTCTCTTCAACATTTTCTTTTTCAACATCTTTTTCTTTGTTTGCTGCTTCTTCCATTTGCTCGCCTTGTTTTCCTTCAATTACAGCGTTTGCCATTGTTGCAGTAATTAGTTTGACAGCTCTTATTGCATCATCATTTCCGGGAATTATCATATCAATTTCATCCGGATCACAATTTGTGTCAACTATTGCCACTACAGGAATACCTAATTTTCTAGCTTCCAGAATAGCGATTCTCTCTTTTCTGGGATCTACAACATATATTACATCCGGAATCCTTTTCATTGTTTTGATTCCGCCAAGAAACTTCTCGAGTTTTTCTTGTTCATGCTTAAGTTTCATTACTTCCTTTTTAGTCAACAAATCAAAAGTTCCGTCTTTTTCCATTTTTTCAAGTTGCAAAAGACGATCCACTCTTTTTCTTATTGTGGTAAAATTGGTAAGCATTCCACCTAACCATCTTTGACTGACATAATACATGCCACATCTTTTTGCTTCCTGTTCAATTGATTGTTGAGCCTGTTTTTTTGTTCCGACAAAAAGAATAGTTTTTTTGCCACCTGTGTTTGCTTTGACAAAATCATAGGCCTTGTCTATCATTTTTACTGTTTTTTGCAAGTCGATAATATAGATTCCATTTCTTTCTGTGAAAATATACTCGGCCATCTTTGGGTTCCATCTTCTTGTTTGATGCCCGAAATGGACCCCCGATTCTAAAAGTTGTTTCATTGATACTACTGACATTTATAAATCCTCCTTTGGTTTTTTTCCTCCCCCTTGCTTGTTTTAAACGACTTCCTGGGAAGCACCTGTCTAAACAGAATGCAAAAGGTGTGTTTTTGTGCCTTTGACAGTATATCACGTTAGCTTGTTTAAAGCAATAAAAATAGACGGCCAAGGCCGTCTATTTTTTAAGTTTATTCAGTTCCTCAATCAATCTGTCATTCAGTATTCTGATGAATGTTCCCTTCATGCCCAAAGATCTTGATTCAATGACGCCTGCGCTTTCAAATTTTCTTAAGGCGTTTACAATCACAGACCTTGTTATTCCAACCCTGTCTGCAATTTTACTTGCTACAAGCATACCCTCGTTTCCATCAAGTTCAGCGAAAATATGTTCAATAGCTTCAAGTTCCGAATATGAAAGGGTCCCTATGGCCATTTGTACAACAGCTTTTTTTCTAGCCTCTTCTTCAATTTTCTCACTCTTTGATCTTAAAATCTCCATTCCTACGATTGTTGCCGAATATTCGGCAAGAACAATGTCTTCTTCTTCGAATTTACTGTTGTAACGCGCAAGCACAAATGTGCCAAGTCTTTCGCCGTTTCCTATTATTGGAACAATTGTGACAAACTTTTCAAAGCTTTCAATATCATATTTGAATATTTTAAGCAAATCGTCTCCAGTAATATTGTAATTTGTATGCGTTATCCTTACCAATTCATCATTGTACTCATTTGGAAATTTTTTCAAACCCGTATTTTCATCAATAATAATTGAAGCATCTGAGGCGTCAGATAAATTAACTCCAAGTATCTTACCTCTTTTGTTTGAAACATACACATTTGCGTCCAGAATTTCACTTAAAGTTTTACATAACTCGGGAAAAGAAACAGGAGCATCTGCAGATTGCTGCAATATACTATTCAATTTCCTTGTTTTGTTCAATAAACTGCTGTTCATAGTTTTACCTCCTAAAGGTCTTATAAACATTATAACTTATTTATTAAAAGATTGTAATATATTTTATTCTTGCAATTTTTCTATCGAATAATCGCAATTTTCATTTGTACATTTTATCTTTACTTTTTTACCACTTTTTTTCTCTACAAGCATAGAATCACATTTAGGACACTTCTCTTTAATCGGTTTGTCCCATATGCTGAATTCACATTTAGGATAATTAATGCAGCCGTAAAAAACCCTACCTTTTTTTGTTCTTCTTTCAACAATATCTCCACCGCAATCCGGACATTTCACACCTGTTTTCACAACAATTGACTTTGTATTGCTGCATTCCGGATAATTTGAACATGCTAAAAATCTTCCAAATCTTCCATGCTTAATAACCATTGGACTCTCGCATTTTTCACATACTTCATCAGTTTCTTCTGTAAGATCAACCTTTTCTATTGCCTCGTCAGCGGCTTTTAATGAATTTGAAAACGGTTTATAAAAGTCTCTCACCACTTTACGCCATGGTATTTCATCGGATTCTATTTTATCGAATTCCACTTCCAGGTTTGCGGTAAAATCAATATTTACTATGCTCTTGAAATGATTCTCCATTAATTCGTTTATCATTACACCTAAATCCGTCGGATAGAGAAGTTTTTTCTCTCTTCGAACATACCCTCTTGATATTATTGTTGATATTGTAGGGGCATAAGTGCTCGGCCGGCCTATACCGTTTTCTTCCATCGCCTTTACCAATGTTGATTCAGAAAATCTTCCCGGCGGTTGGGTAAAGCTTTGCTTGAATTCCTTATCCACCTGCCTCAGATTCTCACCTGCAGACAAAATCGGTATTTCAACGTCTTTTACATTTGTGTAAGAATACACTTTCAAGAAACCGTCAAACTTCAATTTTATTCCGCTTGCATTAAATATATACCTGCCGTTAGATATTACAAGTTTATATGAATCACTCGTGGAATCAGCCATTTGACTCGCAATGAATCTTTCCCATATGAGCTTGTATATCTTGTATTGTTCAGTTTTTAATTGCGACTTTATATCTTCAGGTTTCAGACTAGCGTCAGTCGGTCTGATTGCTTCATGGGCGTCTTGAACGGATTTTCCATTCTTAGCGGCTTTTGCGCCTTCTTTTTTAAGATAAATTTCCCCATAATTCTCCAAAATATGCTCTTTTGCCATGTCTTTGGCATAATCTGAAATCCTTGTTGAGTCTGTTCTGATATAGGTAACAAGCCCTATTGTCTTTTTACCGATTTGCATCCCTTCATACAATTGTTGTGCGATTATCATGGTTTTCTTTGTGGAAAAACCATATTTGTTTGCAGCGTCCTGCTGCAGGCTGCTGGTTGTGAATGGCTTATACGGAGAACGCCTTTTAAGTTTTTTCTCTGAAGAATCAACCATGTAATTATCCGGATTCAGTTCTTTAAGTATTCCATTCAATTCCTTTTCATTATTGATTTTTTTCTTTTTGTTTTTTTCACCATAAAAAACAGCGTCAAAAATTTCTTTATCTTTTGTTTCCAATTTAACGTTCAATGTCCAGTATTCGTCAGGTATAAAAGCGTTGATTTCATTTTCCCTGTCGCATATCATTTTCGTCGTAACTGACTGCACACGTCCAGCGCTTAACCCTTTTCTCATTTTCCTCCAAAGCAAAGGGCTTATGCTGTAGCCAACAATTCTATCAAGAACCCTTCTTGCTTGCTGTGCATCAACTAGGTCCATGTTTATTTTCCTTGGTGATTTTACAGCTTTTTTTATTGTTTCCTTTGTAATTTCGTTAAATTCAACACGGCAAATTTCATCTTCCGAAATTGAAAGAGCCTTTGACAGATGCCATGATATTGCTTCACCCTCTCTATCAGGGTCAGTTGCAAGATATACTTTGTCCGCCTTTTTCGCTTCGCTTCTCAATTCCTTTAAAACTTTCCCTTTTCCCCTAATTGTAATATATTCGGGCTCAAAATCATTTTCAAAATCTACACCCATCTTGCTTTTGGGCAAGTCTCTTACATGACCTACCGAGGCCTTTACTTTATAGCGGCTTCCAAGAAATTTCGATATCGTTTTTGCTTTTGCCGGAGACTCTACAATCACTAAATTTTTCATTTTATCACCTTTTCTTTCAGCAGTGAGACCTATTATAACAGATTATTATATAATTTTCAAAATCTTTTACTGTTTTATGCAATATTTATCCCCGGGTTCAAGATATATTTTATCTTTGATCATGAGCATCATTAAAGCGCCTTTCATTTCATTAACGCCCATTATTTCATACGAAAACAGTCTATCAATATGCACAGGACTTTCATATTCAATTATTTCCAAAAGTTTTCTTTCCGACTCAGTCAATATTGTCTCGGCCATTTTTTCAAGCGGTGTAGAATTATCCGCTTTGGCATATATATCAATAACCTCTTCAATGTCGACCAGACATTCAGCTCCCTCTTTTATCAGTTTGTTTGAACCTTTTCCATAATTCCCCATTATCCCACTTGGAACTGCGTAAACATCCTTACCTTGTTCAAGCGCAAAATCCGCCGTAATCAATGCCCCACTCTTCAGACCCGCTTCTATTACAATCAAAGCATCGCACAAACCGCTTATTATCCTGTTTCGCCTAGGGAAATTATATGGCAGGGGATTCACACCCAATCCAAACTCCGTTAACAAAAGCCCTCTTTTTGAAATTTGTTCATGCAATGATCTGTTTTTTGCCGGATAGCATATGTCTATTCCTGTTCCCATCACTGCTACAGTAGATCCTTGTCCTGTCAATGCCCCTATATGGGCGCTTGAGTCTATTCCATATGCCATTCCGCTTATTACGCTTATTCCTGCTCTCGAGAGGCGTTTTGCAAAATCATATGCAACTTGTCTTCCGTAATTGCTGCATTTACGTGATCCAACTATCGCAACACAAGGTCTTTTGCTCAGGATTTCAAGGGTTCCCTCATAAAACAACACCAGTGGAGGATCGTAAATTTTCTTTAGTTGAGGGGGAAAGCTTTTTTCGCTTATGTCTACAAAAGAGATATTTTTGTTCTTTATTTTTTTTCTATAAGCGCTATATTCATTGAAATCCATATTTTTTTTTGCCATTGAAATTAATTTTTCCAAACAATATTTACGCTTTTCTTCCGACAGACTATTCAAATGCTCTGATATCAATTCATTAATCATCTTATTTCTCTTTCCCATGTAATTGATTATCAAATAATCTTCACGCATTGCTTCACCTTCTTCAAATGTTCCAATATTTTGTTTCAAGATTCCTGTAACTCAGAGCTTCCATAAGATGGTTTGTTTCAATTTTTTCTTTTCCTTCTATATCGGATATTGTGCGAGCAACTTTTATTATTTTATTATATGACCTGGCACTTAATCCCATCTTTGTGAATGCAGTTTTCAACAGTGCATTTGAGTCTTCATTCAAACGGCAATATCGTTTTATCTGCCTGTTGTCCATCTCTGAATTAGTCGATATTTTCGCATGTGAAAATCTGTTCTTCTGCCTATCCCTGGCAACAATAACAGAGGCTCTTATTTCTTCAGAAGATCTGGAATTCCGATTATTGCTGTTCATTTCGTCAAACGCGACACTAGGGACTTCTATGTGCATATCCATCCTGTCCAATATTGGCCCGGATATTCGTGCCATATATCTTCGTATGTCTCCCATGCTGCACTTGCATTCATGATGGCTGTCCCCATAGTAACCACACGGACATGGATTCATGCTTGCAATCAATACAAAATCCGACGGATATGTCACAGTTGAGTTCACTCTTGTAATTGTTACAGTTTTATCTTCCAATGGCTGCCTCAAAGCTTCCAAAGCCTTTCTAGAAAATTCGGGCAATTCATCCAAATAAAGAACTCCGTGATTAGCCAGTGAAATCTCTCCGGGTCTGGGATTGTTTCCTCCTCCTGTAAGAGAAACCGAAGACAATGTATGATGAGGGCTCCTAAATGGTCTTTCGAGTATTATTGAACGCTTTTTCATTAGTCCTGCAATGCTGTATATTTTTGTAACTTCAAGTGCATGTAATTCATCTAGAAGTGGCAATATTGTCGGGTATCTCTTTGCAAGCATTGTCTTTCCCGACCCTGGTGGCCCTATCATCAAGAGATTATGATTTCCAGCAGCTGAAATTTCCATTGCCCTTTTTGCATTCTCCTGTCCGTAAACTTCGCCAAAATTACAATCATAAATTACTTGACTTTCAGAATCAATATTACCCAAATTGCCCATGGGTTCAATAAAATCTTCGTTTTCAATGAATTCCATTACTTCTGTAAGATGTCTCGCGGGAAAAATCTTTATTTCATTTATGTATTTAGCTTCGTCGATATTGTCAAACGGCACTATTGCTTTTTTTACCCCCAATTGTTTTAATGCTATCAACATTGGAAGCAGACCGTTAATCCTGTTTACCCTTCCGTCAAGAGACAACTCTCCAAGAATAGCAATACCATTGAATTTAGAACATGGTATTCGTTTTGAAGCTGCAATTATTCCAGCCGCTATTGGCAAATCGAAATGAGTTCCTATTTTACGAGTACTTGCTGGAGAAAGATTGACTGTTATTCTTTTTACAGGGAATACAAATCCGGAATTGTTGACTGCCGCCCTTATCCGATCCTTTGATTCTTTTACAGCTGCATCGGGCAATCCCACAATGCTGAATGATGGTAAACCCTTCGATATATCGGATTCGCATTCAACTTTTTCCCCGTCGATTCCATTCAATGTGCAAGTATCAATTTTTGCCAGCATAAAATCCCCCTAATCAAGATAAATATTTTCTATATGGTTCAATTCTATTTCACCGTTGCCCCACTCGATGATTTCAACAGCATCAAATCTAAAATCATTGCCATGCAGTCTATTTTCCGCTATATATTGCTCGGCTGTCCTAATTATCTTTTTCATTTTTCTAGCGTTTATGTATTCTAGTGGCCTACCGAAATCAATCCCCTTGCGTTTCTTAACCTCTATGAAGATATATGTTCCATTTGAATCTTTCATAATGAGGTCTATTTCCCCCATCTTTGTATAATAATTTCTTTTTTTTGTTCTAAAACCCTTTTTTATCAAATAACTTTCAGCCATCGCTTCCCATTCTTTCCCTAATGTATTAATCTGCGTCGCCCCCAATTATTCCCTTAATGAAACTCTTTCTGTGTATTGCAATAGGTCCAAATTTTTTTAATGCTGAAATATGCTCAGCCGTACCATAGCCTTTATTTCTTTCAAATCCATATAGTTTGTAATGCTGACCCATTTCCGTCATTATATGGTCTCTTGTCACCTTTGCTATTATTGAAGCAGCAGCTATGGAAGCCGATTTTTCATCACCTTTTATTATGGCTGTCTGCTTTATTGGCACATCCTCAAGCGTCAAAGCGTCCACAAGTAAATGATCTATTTTGATTTCAAAAGAAGACATAGCCCTTTTCATAGACAACTTTGTTGCATTCAAGATATTCATAGAATCTATTTCTTCCTGATTCGCCATGCCTATTGAAACAGCCAAAGCTTTACGCATTATTTCATTATAAATTCTATTTCTATTCTTTTCGTTCAATTTTTTAGAATCATTCAATCCTCTTATTATGCAGTTTAGCGGTAAGACAACAGCCGCTGAAACAACAGGCCCCGAAAGTGGTCCTCTCCCGACTTCATCAATTCCAGCAATGATTTTCTCTCCTCTGGATAAAAGTTCATTTTCGAATAAAAACATTGATTCAAGCCGTTTTTTTTCATTTTCCCAATCATTAATTCTTCTTAACATCATTTCTCCGATTTTTTTTACGGATTTTCTTTTATCCGTTATAAGATCTCTGCAAAGAATCTCATGATTTTCATTTTCCAAATCAAGTTCTGCTACATAGACCGCAATTTTCTTTACACTCGTTTTTTTAATTATCATACAATCAACACCTCATACGTAAATTATTATATAATTATACCATAAACAGGGAATAGCGTTCTATACGCTATTCCCTGTTTAGTCTATCAAGAACTATTTTACCAAGACGGCCACGTCTGAAATCATCAACCAATATATATACTGCACGGTCCAAATCAACAATTCCGCCTTTTAATATGCAACCTCTTTTTTTTCCTATTTCTTCAATTATATCTGTAATGCTTTTTGTTTCATCAATCCCGTCATACCTTTCAGAAATGACACCTCTGTAGTGCTCCCGCAAAAAACTTATCAACCACCTTGCAACTTCATTAAAAGGAATTAATTCGTCCTTTATCGCACCGGATAAAGCCAGTTTTATTGCTGTGTTTTGATTGTCGAACCTGGGCCAAAGTATTCCTGGAGTATCAAACAATTCAATGTCTTTCTTTATCCTGACCCATTGCTTTCCTCTTGTAACTCCAGGCTTATCTCCAGTTTTGGCGCTTTTCCTTCCCACCAGATTATTTATAAGAGAAGACTTGCCGACATTGGGTATGCCTGTCACCATAAGCCTTACAGCTCTTTTTTTCATCCCTTTTCTCTTAAGTTTTTCAAACAATTCCTGCGAAGCGTCATCTACCGCCCTAAGCAATTGCTTTGTACCCTCGCCGCTTATGCTGTTTATGTTCACTACGCGAAATCCTTTTTCTTTATATTCATTTTGAAATTCACGCAAGATTTTAGGATCAGCCAAATCTATTTTATTTATAGCAATAATCTTTGGCTTGTTGGAAAATAGCGAATCCATTTGGGGATTCTTGCTTGAAAACGGAAGTCTGGCGTCTATCACTTCAATTACAACATCCACCAGTTTCATGTTTTGCTGAATCAATTCTTTCGTTTTCTTCATGTGACCGGGATACCAATTGATATTCAAAACCGCCACCTCCAATAATAAAAAAGGACTGTTAGACAGTCCCTTTTTTTTAGTATTTTTTTTCTTTTACCTTAGCCGCTTTTCCTACGCGATCTCTAAGGTAATGCAGCCTTGCTCTTCTTACTTTTCCTTTTCTCACAACTTCTATTTTTTCGATTTTTGGAGAATGCAAAGGGAATGTTTTTTCAACACCTACTCCAGAAGAGATTTTTCTGACGGTAAAGGTTTCTTTAATTCCTCCGTTTTGCCTCTTCAAGACAATGCCTTCATACATTTGGATTCTCTGTCTCTTTCCCTCGATGACCTTGATAGAAACCTTTACAGTGTCACCGACTGAAAAATCAGGTATATCCTGCTTTAGCTGTTCTTGCTCAAGCATATCCAATATTTTGCTCATTGAACTACCTCCTCTCGTATTAGATGTTCTTGCTCTTTTGGCAGAGGACCATCTGTAGTCAACAGATTGAATTATATCACAAAAGCCCTGTTTTGTTAATATCTTTTTTCCAATATTTTAAAATGATTTTCCTGAGTGACTCCTCTGTATTACAGTCTTTCAATATGGCCTCTATCATGTCAGGTCGTTTATTAATGGTTTCTTTTATTGCCTTTTCCAGCCTCCACTGATCAATAAGCTTATGATTTCCTGATATAAGGACATCCGGAACACTAATCCCCCTGAAAATCCTCGGTCTTGTGTAATGTGGATATTCAAGAAGCGATTTATAACTGAAACTTTCCTCTTCATATCCTTTATTGCTTTTCAACACTCCATTTTGTAATCTGGAGATTGCATCCACAAGCACTATTGCCGGCAATTCTCCCCCTGTTAAAACATAATCACCTATTGATATTTCCATATCCACCACTTCATCAATGAACCTTTGATCAATTCCTTCGTAATGGCCGCACACAAGTATCAAGTGTTCTTTTGACGAAAGTTCCTCAACCAACTTTTGATCCAATCTTTTCCCTTTTGGCGAAAGATATATTTTTATAGCGTCTTTGTGACAATCCATGCTCTCAACTGCCGAAAATAATGGTTGCGGAGTAAAAACCATCCCCTCCCCGCCACCATACGGCGAATCGTCGACTTGTTTGTGTTTGTTGTCTGCATAGTCCCTTATATTGACCGTTCTTACATCCATCAAATCCTTTTCCAGTGCCCTTCCTAAAATGCTTGAGCTGAAAAATGGAACAAACACTTCTGGAAAAAGAGTAAGTATGTCAATTTTCATTAAATCATCCCCTCAATCAATTCCACTTCCATAATTCCATTTTGCAAATCTATTGATTTTACAAAACTTTTAACTGCGGGAATTTGCATGATTTTACCATCATCTTTTTTTACCATGTATATGTCTTGATAGGCATTCTGATTTACATCCACCAATATTCCTATATTTTTTCCTTTTTCATTTACGCTTAAACCAATCAAATCAAATACGTGGTAAGTGTCTTCAGGTAATTTTCTCAATTGTATTTTTTCAATATAAATATCTTTTCCCTTTAAATATTCTATATCATTTATATTGTCGTATTCTTTAAATTTAATTATAGCAAGTGATTTTGCGTATCTAATTCCTTCTATATGAAAGGCTTTCATTTGGCCGTCAACTTCCACGAGTATATAATCAAGTTCCTCAAATCTGTTTAATCCATCGGTGAAATTTTTTACTTTCACCTCTCCTTTAATTCCGTGCGTATTAACAATGATTCCAATTTTTACAAACGACATCATATCACCATCCCGCGATTGAATATTTGTCTTAAGGCAAAAGAGGATAAGCCCTTTTAGAGCTTATCCTATTGAACAATTTCAACAACGACTCTTTTATTCTCTTTAATAGCCGCAGCCTTGACAACTGTTCTTATTGCTTTGGCAATTCTGCCTTGTTTTCCGATAACTTTCCCCATATCTTCCGGGGACACCGAAAGTTCTACAATGAGCGAATGTGAGCCTTCGACTTCCTTAACGGTTACCATTTCAGGATGATCAACCAGTGCCTTGGCAATGACTTTTACAAGTTCTCCCATTATTACACCTCCTGATGGCTACCTAAGCTTTTTTAGCTTCTTCGAATTTTTCCAAAATATTATTCTTCTTAAGCAAAACCCTTACCGTTTCAGTAGGCTGTGCACCATTAATCAACCATTCCACGGTTTTTTCGTCGTTTATTTTCATTTCTCCGGGTTCTTGCAAAGGATTATAATAGCCAAGCTCCTCTATGAATTTGCCGTCTCTAGGAGATCTTGAATCTGCAACAACAATTCTATAAAAAGGTTTCTTCTTTGCACCCATTCTTTTTAATCTTATTTTCACTGACATTTTATTCACCTCCTTAAACATATTTGTATAAAAAATCATCTATTTACATAAAAGGAATATTTAATCCTCTTTTGCCCTGTTTCTTGCCCATTCCAGAAAACTGCTTCATCATTTTTTTTGTTTGTGCAAATTGTTTCAAAAGCTTATTAACCTGTTGTACGCTATTGCCACTTCCTGACGCTATTCTTTTTCTTCTTCCACTACTTATTATTTCAGGCTTGGTGCGTTCTTCCTCGGTCATAGATTTAATTAAAGCTTCTATCTTTTTAATTTCGTTTTCATCAACTTTAAGGTTCTTTAATTGTTTGCCTCCGATTCCAGGCATCATTTCCATTATCTGATCTATTGGCCCCATATTTTTCATCTGTTCCATCTGATCTAAAAAGTCATTCAAGTCAAAGCTTTGTTCCTTTATTTTCTTCTGAAGCTTCTTCGCATTTTCTTCTGAAAAGCTATCTTGGGCTTTTTCAATGAGAGTCAAAACATCTCCCATACCCAAGATTCTCGAAGCCATCCTTTCTGGGTAAAACGGCTCTATTGAATCAAGCTTTTCACCTGTACCAACAAATTTTATAGGCTTACCTGTTACAGCTTTTACCGAAAGTGCCGCTCCGCCCCTTGTATCTCCATCAAGCTTGCTTAGGACAACCCCGTCAATCGACAGTTCCCTGTCAAAGGCTTCTGCCACATTTACAGCATCTTGACCCGTCATGGCATCAATTACAAGCAGTATCTCATCCGGATTAACTGTTTTCTTCACATCTTTCAATTCCTGCATCAATGATTCGTCTATATGGAGTCTACCTGCCGTATCTATAAGCAGAACATCGTGGCCATTTCTTTTTGCAAATTCAAGTGCGGCTTTCGCAATGTTTTGGGGTGATGTAGAATCGCCCATTGAGAAAACCGGCAATTCCAATTTTTCGCCTACAATCTGAAGTTGTTTTATTGCCGCCGGGCGATATATGTCTCCCGCTACCAACAATGGACTCTTTCCTGTTTTTTTCAGATATCCGGCTATTTTTCCGCTTGTAGTCGTTTTTCCCGCCCCTTGCAGTCCAACCATCATAATTACAGTAGGCGGTTTGGGTGAAAATTCTATTTTTGTTTCATTTGTTCCCATCAAATCTTTAAGCTCTTCGTTGACAATCTTTATTACCTGTTGTCCAGGTGTTAGACTCTTCATGACTTCTGAACCCACTGATCGTTCCGAAACTTTATTTATAAAAGATTTCACGACCTTGTAGTTTACATCTGCTTCCAGCAAGGCTAATTTTACTTCTCGCATTGCGGATTTTATGTCTTTTTCTGAAAGCTTGCCCTTGCCTTTCAGTTTACTCAAAGAATTTTGTAATTTTTCTGCAAGGCTTTCAAAAATCATTTCAAATCCTCCCGATAATCAATTGTCATTCACCTTATTTATTTCTATTGCCAATCTGACAATTTCATCTATTTGCTTTTTATCCTCTTTATTACATTCATTTTCCAAAATCTCTTCAGAAATTTTTATAATTAAATTAGAATAAACCGAAATGCTCTTGAATTTATCATATAAACCCATTTTTTTTTCATAACTTTCCAATGCTTTGTTGGATTTTCTTACAGCATCATAAACCGCCTGCCTGCTTATATTCATATTTTCGGCAATTTCCACCATAGAAAAATCATTCATGTAATAATAGTAAAGCATTTCATATTGTTTTTTTGTAAGCAATCTCCCATAAAAAGCAAACATATTGCCGTATTTGATTTTCTTTTCCATGTATTTTCCTCTTTTGTAAAGTGAATTTGCTTTACATGAGAATGTTACATCATTGATGTAAACTAGTCAAGCATTTTTTAAAATATAGCGTCAACAAAACTTTCGGGATCAAATTTTTGGAGGTCTAAAATATCTTCTCCGACACCGATATATTCAACCGGAATTCCCAACTCAGAAACAAGTGCAAAAACAATTCCACCTTTTGCAGTTCCGTCAAGCTTTGTCATTATTATTCCACTGATATCTGCAATTTCATTAAATGCTTTTGCTTGATTCAGAGCATTCTGACCTGTAGTTGCATCAAGCACAAGATAAGTTTCAAGAATTGCTTCCGGTGCTTCTCTATTGATAATCTTTGTGATTTTACCAAGCTCATTCATAAGGTTCTTTTTATTGTGCAAGCGTCCTGCCGTATCACAAATCAATACATCCATTTTACGCGCTTTTGCCGATTGCACGGCATCATATACCACCGATGCTGGATCCGCACCTTCTTTTTGGGAAATCAAATCGCTTCTTGCATTTTCAGCCCAAACCTTAAGCTGGTCTACTGCCGCCGCTCTGAATGTATCTGCTGCTGCAATTATGACTTTGTCCCCATTTTTTGTAAATTTGCTTGCAAGTTTGCCAATAGTAGTTGTTTTGCCTACTCCGTTTACGCCAATTATCAATATTATACGCAGGCCTTTTTGTTTTTCATTATTCCCTTTTTTCTCTGCTGAATAAAGCTTTTCAGCCATTAAAGCTTTTAGTGTGCCTTTTACATTTTCTATATCTTTTATTTTCTCATTTCTTATAGCAACCTCAAGAGAATCCATTATTTCAACAGTTGTTTTATATCCAACATCGGATAAAATAAGCAAATCCTCGAGTTCCTCGTAAAATTCATCATCAATTGTCTTTGATGAATTAAACAATTCATCAATCTTTCCCGTGAAATTATCCCGAGTCTTTTCCAACCCTTCTTTTAGTCGTTCGATTATGTTTTTCAAACTTCCACTCCTAACTTGCCTTGTTTTGAATTTCCAATGACACTATTTTAGATATCCCCTTTTCTTCCATTGTTACCCCATAGAGAACATCGGCTATTTCCATTGTCCCTTTCCGGTGTGTAATTAAAATAAACTGAGAGTTGCCGGTGAACTTCTTAAGGAAGGAAGCAAATTTGTAGACGTTAACATCGTCCAAAGCCGCCTCTATTTCATCAAGCACACAAAATGGAGATGGTTTTTTCATAAGTATCGCAAAAAGCATTGCTATTGCGGTTAAAGACTTTTCTCCACCTGATAGCAAATTCAAGTTTTGAAGCTTTTTACCTGGAGGCTCCGCATAAATATCTATGTGTGAATTCAATATATCGTCAGTATCTTCAAATATTATTTCTGCTCTACCACCATTGAAAAGCTGATTGAAAGTCTTGTCGAAATTACTGTTTATTTCCTTTATCTCTTCTTTAAAAATTTTAATCATCTTCTCTTCAAGTTTTACAATCAAATCCTCAAGAGTTTCTTTCGCTTCCATCAAATCGCATTTTTGTTTGCTTAAAAATTCATATCTGCGCAAAACCTCATCATATTCATTTATAGATGACTTGTTTATTTCCCCGAGCAATTCTATTTCTGATTTTAATATATTTATGCGTTTAACCATTTGACTTCTATTTGTAATTCCAATTCTTCTTTCCACTGCCTCAATATAGGAAAGTTGATAAACTTCCCATAGTTGCTTTATAAAATGGTCGTAATTCATTTGATTTCTCGTATCTGCCATTTCCAGCTTATGATACTTTTCTTTTTCATTAAAAACATTTTCATCAATTCTTTCTAATTGTTCCTGCGCTCCCCTTGCCAAAGCGGAATTTTCCTCGATAGCCATTCCATTTTTTTCATTTTTAATTTCAAGTTCCTTTATTGTCAAAGCCAGCTCATTTAATATTTTCTCTTTTGCAGACATTTCTCCTTCGTAATGTACAACCTTGTTTAATAGTTCTTTTACTTGGCTTCCATGGCCCTGTACGTCAGCTTCCATATTTTCAATTGCCAAACTTACTCGCAAAATTTCAGACTCTGCGCTTTTATTTTTTTCCAATAAAATCGCGTGCTCTACTCTTTTTTCATTCAATGAATCTTTTAATTCATCCATTGTATTTACTAATTCTTTTTCAGATTTTTCCGACTCCTCTGTTGATCTTTCCTGATTCATGCTCTGTTCTTCTATCTCTTTTAATTTTTCAGCAATCGAAAGCCTTCTATCCTGCAGATGATTCGCTTCTGCTTGAATATCTTTTAATTCATTGTTTAAAATCGCCTGTTTATCTTTCAATGTTTGCATATAGATTATCAGCGCTCGCAAACTTTCATTGGTTTTTTCAATTTCTCTTTCTATTTTATTAATTTCATTTTCATTTTCACTGAATTTTCTTTCACTTAAAATCTTCTCTTTCATTAATTTGTCAAATTTGTTTGTTTCTTCTTTTAACACCTTTTCATATTTAATAATTTCCTTTGAAGTCTCTTCAAATATTCTTTTTCTTGAAAGAAGTCCTGCACTCCGTACCTTTACACTTCCACCTGTAATTGTTCCTCCAGGATTGAATACCTCTCCATCTAAAGTAATAAGTCTGCTTCCCTTATAACCTTTTTTTAAGAGCCTTGCCGCTGTTGAAGAATCTCTTACTATAAGAATGTTTCCCAATAAAAAGCTAACGATGTTTTCAAATTTATTGTCATAATCTATAAGTTCCTCAGCTCTACCTACAATGCCATCATCCTGCATAATGCTTTTGCCTGAGTTTCTTCTAGCTCTTACATCACTCATTGGCAAAAGAGTTATTCTTCCTGTCTTTTCTTGTTTTGCGAAGGTGATTATTTTTCTTGCAGAATCAACTGTATCGCATATGATATGCTGACTTGAATAGCCCAACGCTGTCTCTAATGCAACTTCATATATTTTGTCAACTTTTATTATGTCGGATACTGTGCCTTCCAAATGCTTTTCCAATCCACTTCCACGCAATGCTTTTAGCGAGTTTTTTACACTGCTATTAAATCCTTCATAATTAGCGATCATTTTTTTGTAAAAATTCCGTTTTTCCTTAAGCGTTTTAAGCTTGCCTTCAATATCGCTTATTGTGATTTTTTTTGTGTTTTCCAGATTTTTATTATTCTCTACAACCTCTTCAAGTAGTGTCTGTTTATCTGCCCCTTTTATTCTCCTCTTTTCCAATCCTGATAATTCCGCTTCAAGCCTTTCTTTCTTTGCTATTGAACTTGAAACACTTTTTTCTATTTCAATTGTTTCCTCATCCAGCCTGATCATACGCTTTTTACCGCTTTTTTCATATGAATCAAGTCTTGCCAATTCACTTTTCAATTCTGATGATTTATTGAAATTATCAAATATTTTTGATTTGTTTTTTTGAAGTTGTTCTTTTTCAACAATCAATTTTTTTGCAACTTCTTTTATTTTTACTTCCTCTTCAAAAATATCTTTTTCCAGGCGAATTTTATTTTCCACAGAATCGCGCATAAGATTTTTTTTTGCATCCAGCTCTGATTCCAATCTTTTTCTCTCTTCGCCATATTCAGTCATTTGATTTTCTAATTTGATTTGTTCTTTTGTAGCTGAACGTTTTTTTTCAGCAATCAAATCAATCTCATAATTCAATTGATTTCTTTTTTCATTTGCATTAAAAAGTTTCTTTTCATCTTCCTTCAATTCGGCTCTTAAACTTTCCAATAAAGATTCTGTTTCGCCCAATTCGTTTACAAGTTCACTTTTCTTTAATTTCAAACTTGCAATATTATCTTGCACCGCTTCCAATTTATCTCTGTTAGCCTTTGTCTTTTCATTTATTCTATCAATTTCCTCCATGAACAAAGAAATTTCAAGTCCCTTTAGTTCTCCGTAATACTCTTCATACTTTTTTGCTTTCTCCGCTTCGTCTTTCAAAGGACCTATTCTTGTTTCCAACTCATCGAGTATATCCTCTACTCTCAATATATTCTTATTTGTGTTATCAAGTTTTTTCCCAGTATTTTCTTTTCTTGTTTTATATTTTACAATGCCTGCCGCTTCTTCAAACAATTTTCTCCGGTCCTCGGACTTGCTGTTTAAGATCGAATCAATCTTTCCCTGCCCTATTATCGAATAGCCATCTATTCCAATCCCGGTATCCATGAACAAGTCTTTGATTTCTCTTAATTTACATGGATTATTGTTGATAAGATATTCACTTTCTCCAGACCTGTATACCCTTCTTTTTACAATTACCTCTCCATATTCAATCGGCAAATTGCCTTCTCCGTTATCAAATGTTAGAGAAACTTCTGCCATTCCTAATTGCTTTCTTCTATCGGTTCCACTGAAAATAAGGTCCTCCATTTTATTTCCTCTGAGAACCTTGGCGCTTTGTTCGCCTAAAACCCATCTCACGGCGTCAGTTATATTGCTTTTCCCACTTCCGTTTGGGCCTACTATTCCAGCTATTCCTTCCTTGAACTTTATCTCTGCTCTTTCTGCAAATGATTTGAACCCATACATTTCTATGCTTTTGAGATACACCCTACCACCTCGTAACTATTTTAGATAACAAAGATATTTTATCATAAATAACATGCTAAAAAACACCCAATGGGTGTTTTTAATGCATTTGATCATATAGCTGCTCGATTTCATCCAACAAATTTCGGTCGTTAACCGGTTTTATTATCATTTCACTGCCTTTATCAACTATTTCACATACAATGGCTTCTTCGCTGCTAACTTCAAGCGGCGCCAAAATAGCGTACTTTTTTTCATTATGTTCGATCATATCAATCAATTCAAATTTCTTTTTGTTGTTTTCCTCATCTATAAGTTCGATTATTTTATTTTCCATTTAGTCACCTCGTTTTATTTTGTCGAGATATGATTGCAGTATATGAACAGCGGCAACCGTATCAATTACTTCCTTTCTTTTCTTTCTCGACATATCCGCCTCTATAAGATAACGCCGTGCGATTGCAGTTGTCAATCTTTCATCTTCATAAATACACTCTAAATCTATATTTTCCTCAAGCCATCCTACAAATTCCTTAACCTTTTGGCTTTGGGGCCCTAAAGTTCCATTCATGTTAAAAGGCAACCCAACTACAATTTTCCCAACATTCTTTTCTTGAATTATTCCCTTTAAGACATACAAATCTTTCTTCTTGCTTTTTCTTTTGATTGTCTTAACCGCCTGTGCAGTCAAAAAAAGTTCATCACTTACAGAGACCCCTATTGTCTTGTCTCCAACATCCAATCCCATAATACGCAAGAACACTTCCCCTTTCAAATTATCTTGATGCAGAAGTCAGGGCAATACGCACTGCAATAGCCGCATAAAACACACAGATTCTCATCAACTTTCACACCGTCAGGACCCAATGTAAGCGCATTTTGTTTGCACGAATCAACGCATTTTCCGCAACGCCTGCACCAATCAGCAATGTGCAAATGCCTGTCCTGCCTTTTTATTTTTTCTAAGACATTTCCCGATGAAGCTTTTCCCTCAAAGCGGTTTACGTTGTCTTCTATTTCCTCAATACTTTGCATACCCACCGCAAATGAATCCATAACTTCCTGTTTTAGAGCAAATTCAAAAGCTTCTTCCAAGTGACTTATAAGATTCCCGCCTCCCAGCGGTTTCATTCCGTATATTCCTTTTCCCGCCTTTTTAGACAAGTCCAGAGCCTCTATCATATCTTCTATCTTTCCATCCTGTATGCCAAGCCCTCTGAAATTGCAAATAGGGTGCAACACCTCAAAAACTTCATTTTCATTGGCTCCACGCACTCCTGCCACATGGTGCGTTGAAAGGCCCAAAGCCCTTATATGTCCTTTTTTGCGCATTTTCAAAAAAAATTCAACTGCTTCCCAATGACCTCTTATAGTATGGATGCTTTCCTGTTCATGCAACATGAAAATATCAATATAGTCCCTGTCTATGGATTTCAAAGCTCGCGTCAAAGTCTCCTCAGCCGTTTTTTTGTCATATGCATAGGATTTGCTTGAAATTATCAAATTGTTTTTACCGATATTTTTCAGACCGTATTTTATGTGCTCGTAGTTATCGTATAAGTCCGCGGTATCAACAAAATTTATGCCTTTTTCATAAGCCCTTTCAAGCAATAGTCCACCTTCCTTTGATGTAAGATTCCTTTGCAATGGACTCATTGTAAGACTTCCAAAACATAACCTTGACACATTTAATTCTGTTTTTCCAAGTTTTCTGTATTCCATTCTATTTCTCCAAATAAGACTTAAGCAATTCCTCCAGTATTTCATCGCGCTCAAGTCTTTTTATCATTTTTCTCGCATCCTTGTGGCTTGTGATGTATGTTGGATCCCCCGAAAGCAAATATCCGACAATTTGGTTTACCGGGTTGTAGCCTTTCTCTTTCAATGCTTCGAAAGCAACATCTATAATTTCCCGTGTTTCAGCTTCTTTGTCGCTTCCAACATCATATTTCATTGTATATTGATCATTCATATTCAATTCCCTCCTTTTCACCATTATACTCTTATAATCGCCCTTATTTCAATCAAGCCTTCAAAAAAAGGACAGGATACAAAAGCCCCTGCCCTTAAAACTCGATTATACAAAACAATTCTGTTTGTGAAATCTAAATGTTTTCGATATGCTTATATGCTTCTTGCAATGAAATCAAGGCCTTGCTTCTATCTTTGGCCCCTGCCTGTGCCATATTCGGTCGACCGCCGCCTCCACCAGAAGCAATCTTTGCCACGTCCTTTACAAGTTTCCCGCAGTGTATACCATTTAAAACGGCTTCCTTGTCAGCCATAGCTACATAATTAAGTTTATCTCCATCATCTGAGACAAGCAATACAACTCCTTTTTCAAGTTTGTTAAGTATTTTGTCTGCAAGCTGCCTTAGTGTTTCGGCATCGATATCCTCAACTTTTCCGGTTATCACATCGAGACCGTTTATTTTTTTCAATCTTTCAAGGAGTTTGTCAATAGAAGAATCCGCCATTTCCCTTTTGAATTCATCGTTCATCTTCTTTGAAGTTTTCAAATCCTCAAGAATCTGAACAAGTTTGCCTTCAACTTCATTTTGATTGTTCGCTTTTACAAGCTCCATAAGCTTATGCATCTTTTTCTCGGCCTGCTTGACATATGCATACGCCTTTCTTCCTGTAAAGGCTTCTATTCTCCTTACTCCTGCGGCGATTCCTCCTTCTGCTACAATTTTAAATAATCCTACCTCGCTTGTATTGTCAATGTGTGTTCCACCGCAAAGTTCTGTGCTGTAATCGTCAACCTTTACAACCCTTACTATATCTCCGTATTTTTCACCAAAGAGAGCTGTAGCACCCAATTCCTTGGCTTTTTCCAACTCCATTTCATAAATATTGATTTTAAGCGCATCCATCACCTTTTCATTTACAATAGCTTCTACTTCATCCAATTGATTTTCCTTTACATTGTCAAAATGAGTAAAGTCAAACCTTAGCCTGTCAGGAGTCACAAGCGAACCTGCCTGTTCCACATGCTCTCCCAATACAGTCCTTAAAGCTCTATGCAAAAGGTGCGTTGCGGTATGGTTTCTTGCTGTATCCATCCTGTTCTTCTCATCAATATGCAATATGGCCTTTTCCCCTGTACAAACATTTCCTTCCTTTACTGCTCCGTAATGGATATATAAATCATTCTTTTTCCTGCAATCCGAAACTTCAAATAAGCCATTGGGCGTCTTTATCCACCCCTTGTCCGCCAACTGTCCTCCACTTTCTGCATAAAAAGGAGTGGTGTCCATAATTATTTGCACTTCATCATCTTTTACAACCTCTTCTAATGGCAAGCCTTCTTTAATTATTGCAAGCACTTCTCCCTGAGTCTCAAACAAGTCATAGCCTACAAATTCAGTTTTTTCGCTTTTCAGTTTTTCTAGCTCTATACCAAATTCCCATCCCACTTCGTTCTGATTTCTTCTTGCCTGTCTAGCTCTGTCCTTTTGGATGGACATTTCTTTTTCAAATCCTTCTTCATCTACTGATATGTTCATTTCCTCTAAAATTTCTCTTGTTAAATCAAGAGGGAAGCCATATGTGTCGTAAAGCACAAAAGCATCTCTTCCTGAAAGCTGATTTAAACCGTCTTTTTTTATTTTTTCAATATGACCGTTTAAAATTTCGATACCAGAATCAATTGTCTGTTGAAAACGTTTTTCTTCAATTTCAAGCACTTTTTTAATGTATTCCCTTTTTTCCAACAGTTCCGGATAAGCGCCTTTTGAAATTCGAATAACCTTGTCAACAAGCTCTGTCAAGAATTGTTTTTCAATCCCCAGCAATTTGCCATGCCTAGCCGCACGTCTCAAAAGTCTCCTTAAGACGTAACCTCTTCCTTCATTGCTTGGTATTATTCCATCTGCAGTCATAAATGTAACCGCTCTTATATGGTCAGTTATTATCCTAATTGATATATCGTCTTTTCGGTTGTTTCCGTATGGCTTTCCTGAAAGCTCGACTACTTCGTCCAATACATATTTTATTGTGTCTATTTCAAAAATTGAATCAACATTTTGCATTATGCATGCAACACGTTCAAGACCCATCCCTGTGTCAATATTTGGATTTGGCAATAACTTGTAGTTTCCCTCTTCATCCTTGTCAAATTGTGTGAATACATGATTCCAGAATTCTATAAACCTGTCGCAGTCACAACCAGGCTTGCAAGTGTCCAATCCGCAACTGAATTTCTCCCCACGGTCAAAATATATTTCAGAACACGGACCACATGGGCCCGTACCTATTTCCCAAAAATTATCCTCTTTTCCAAGCCTTACGATTCTTTCTTTGGGAACACCAATCTCTTTTTCCCATATTTCATATGCCTCATCGTCATCCTCATATACAGTAACCCATAATTTTTCTTCAGGCATATTGAGCCATTCAATCACAAACTCCCAACCCCACCTTATGGATTCCCTCTTGAAATAATCTCCAAAAGAAAAATTTCCAAGCATCTCAAAGAATGTGGCGTGGCGAGCGGTAATTCCAACATTTTCAATGTCCCCTGTCCTGATACATTTCTGGCAAGTTGCCATCCTCTTGTTCGGCGGCACTTCCGACCCCATAAAATATGTCTTCAGTGGTGCCATCCCTGCATTTATAAGCAGAAGACTTTTGTCATTTTGCGGAACCAACGAATAACTCATTCTTGAATAATGTTCTTTCGACTTGAAAAATTCCAAAAACTTTTCTCTGATCTCATTCAAACCCATATTTTCCATTATTTACACCTCCGTAAAATAAAAAGTGCCCTCATCCTTATTAGGGACGAGAGCACTCGCGGTACCACCCTAGTTATTGCCGCAGCAATCACTTTTAATGTTTTATCGGACATCAGTCGCCTTTTTCTACTCGCCTTCAAAAAAGGTGCTCAGAAGCTGCTTCACCGGGTTACTTCAAGGCCTTCCAGCTTTCAGCCCCTCTCTATAGAAGAATTATCCGATTACTACTCTTCATCATAGCGTTAACAATCACTGTGATTATATTAAAATACCTGTTCAATGTCAATATCAACCATCAGTTTTTGTTATAATGCCTCCGCCTATTAAATCTTCTCCTTCATAAATCACAACCGATTGTCCCGGGGTAACCGCTCTTTGCGATTCAACGAATTCTATTAAAATTTTACCGTTTTTCAAGTTTTTCACATTCCCTTTAGCCGCTTTTGCAGTATACCTGGTCTTTATGTCAAATACCCTGTCTTCAGGTATCTGCTTATATTTAACGCTGTTAACTTTTTCCGCAGTCAATTTCCTTGTATATAAGGAAGAATCATCGGTTAACATAATATTGTTATTGTAAACATTTATTTCTTTAACATACATTGGCCTTCCCAATGCTATTCCAAGTCCTTTTCTTTGCCCTACGGTGTAGAATGGAATGCCCTTGTGACTACCCAGTATATTCCCGCTTTTGTCGACAAATTTTCCCGGTTTTATTTCATCATTTATATTCCTCTCCAAAAAACCCCCATAATCATTATCCTGTATGAAACATATCTCTTGGCTGTCTTTTTTATCGGCAATATTCAATTTAAGTTGCATTGCTGTTTTTCTTACATTTATTTTATCCTTTATGTCTCCCAAAGGCATAATAAGCCTTGAAATATACTCCTGTGGCAATGTATAAAACATATAACTTTGGTCCTTATCGTTTTTAGTCCTCTTCACATAATATCTGCCGCTGACTTCATCTTTTGCAACCTTTACATAATGACCCGTAGCCATATAATAGGCTCCGATTTCCTCAGCTGCTTCCATCAAATATTTGAATTTGATTGTTTTATTGCATTGCACGCATGGATTGGGTGTTCTTCCCTCGAGATATTCCTTCATGAAATATTCCACTACTTCAATTTTGAAGGATTCCTCATGATTTTTCGAAATAAAATCTATACCCAATTTTTCACATACGTCCTTTGCATCTTCTTCATTCTTTTTTGCCGAATGTTTGAATCTTCCACCGTCTATCGATTCCCAAAGGTTTAGATAAACTCCTGTCACATCAAAACCTTTTTCTTTTAATATATGAGCGACAACTGAGCTGTCGACTCCTCCGCTCATTCCAATTACTACCTTGTTTTTATGCGCTTTCACAGCCATATTAATGTTCATGTTCTCGCACTTTGAAATTTTCAAGCCCTTTTATTTTTAGATTATTCTTTTTTGCATAATCCATCAATGCAAGCTTTATTGCGTCTTCAGCCAATACTGAGCAATGAATTTTTTTCGGCGGCAAACCGTCCAGAGCTTCCACAACTGCTCTATTTGTAAGGCTTACCACTTCGTCAATCGATTTCCCCTTTATTAACTCTGTTGCCATGCTTGACGAAGCTATCGCCGATCCACAACCGAATGTCTTGAATTTTACATCCACGATTATTTCATCTTCTATTTTAAGAAAAATTTTCATTATATCGCCGCATTGTGGATTTCCAACCTCTCCAACACCATCTGCATTTTCAATTTCTCCCACATTCCTTGGATTCATAAAGTGATCCATTACTTTTTCTGAATACATATTTACCCCCTCATTCCTTTTCTAGTGAAGCGGAGATATTTCTCTCAGCTTCTCAACAATTCCAACCAATTTTTCAACCGTATAATCTATATCTTCTTCGGTTGTGAAATCTCCGACAGTCAATCTCAGTGATCCATGAGCTATTTCATGTGGTAAACCTAATGCCATTAGTACATGGGATGGATCCAAAGAACCTGACGTGCATGCAGAACCGCTTGAAGCTGCAATTCCCTGATTGTCCAAAAGGAGCAAGAGCGATTCACCCTCTATAAATTCAAAGCAGAAATTTACATTGCCGGGATGTCTTTTTGTTGGATGACCATTTAATTTCACATGTTCTATCCTGCTTGAAATATCACTTATCATCTTGTCTCTCAAAGCAATCAGCCTGCTTCTGTGTTCATCCAATATTTCATCAGCTATTGAGGCGGCTTTACCGAAGCCTACAATCGCCGCAAGGTTTTCAGTTCCGGCACGCATGCTTCTTTCTTGAGCTCCTCCATGCATGAGTTGATTGATTTTTGTACCTTTTCTTATATAGAGAGCTCCAATACCCTTCGGCCCGTAAATTTTATGTGACGAAAGAGTCATTAGGTCAACTCCCAATTTCTCTACATCCATTTTTATATGCCCGTATGACTGAACTGCATCGGTATGAAAATAAATATTGTTTTCTTTTGCGATTTTGCCTATTTCAGCTATCTCTTGAACAGTTCCGACTTCATTGTTAACATACATTATGGAAAGTAATATTGTATCCTTTCTGATTTCATTCTTTAGATTTTCCAAGTCCACCATTCCATATTCGTCAACATCAAGATAGGTTACTTCAAATCCTCTTGTTTCAAGATATTCGCAACTGTGAAGAACAGCATGGTGCTCTATCTTGCTTGTTATTATATGTTTTCCTTTTTTTGCGTTTGCTTCAGCTACTCCCTTCAAGGCCCAGTTGTCAGCCTCTGAACCACCTGCGCAAAAATATATTTCATTGTTTGAAGCATTGATGGTTTCAGCAATTATTTCACGAGATTTGTCGACAACTGCTTTTGCTTCTCTTCCATATCTGTAAATACTTGAAGGATTGCCAAAGTTCTCGGTATAGAAAGGCACCATCGCTTCAAAAACTTCCTTTTTTACAGGCGTTGTAGCAGAATAATCCAAATATACATTCTTTTTCAAAACATCATCCCCCATTATTTTAATTTATTTTCAATCATGCAACTGCTGCAATTGTTCATTTGGTTGTAATCATTTATCATATCATTCAATGTAATGGAATCTACTACCCGGGTAATGCTGTCCCTGATTTTTCTCCATACATGCTGCGTGACACAATGGTCATTATAAGAATACTTTTCCTCTTCACCGTCAACTACGCAATCCGTGGGTGCCAACGTTCCTTCAAGAGCCCTTAGAATGTCTCCTACTATTGTGTCTTCTGGTGATCTTGAGAGTTTGTATCCGCCGTTAGCGCCTCTTATGCTAACTACCAAACCCTTTTTTCTAAGTGATGAAAAAAGCTGCTCCAAATAACTTATCGAAATTCCCTGTTCATCGCTTATCTCACTTAAAGGAACGGGCCCTTTGCCATATTTTAGAGCCAGATAAAACATTGCCCTCAATCCATACCTTCCCTTAGTTGAAAGCTTCAATAAATCATCTCCTTGAATCCATAGTTTATTGCTCGGGATTCAAGGAGATTATATAATACCCTAGTAAATTTGTCAACTTTATTTTTTCAGCTTTTCATTATACTCCGTGAATTTTGATTCCTGGCCTGTTTGTGAGGAATTGTAATATTTTTTATCCTTCAGCAAATCCGGCATATATTGCTGTTTTACATAGTGATTGTCATAGCTGTGTGGATATTTATATCCCTTTCCGCGCTTTAGCCTCTTTGCTCCTGTAAAATGGCTGTCCCTTAAATGATTTGGAATTTGACCTATTACTCCCTTTTCAACATCTCCCAAAGCATTATCAACAGCAATCAGCGCTGAATTGGATTTTGGCATTAAAGCAAGCAGAATTGTCGCTTCAGATAAAATTATCCTCGCTTCCGGAAGTCCTACAAACAGTGCTGAATCAACGCATGACTTAACTATATTGATTGCGTTTGGATAAGCCAGTCCAATATCCTCAGCCGCCATTACAAGCAATCGCCTGCATATTGGCTTGATGTCCCCGGCCTCAACAAGCCTTGCAAGATAATGAACAGCTGCGTCCGGGTCGCTTCCCCTTATGGATTTCTGAAAAGCGCTTATTATGTCATAGTATTCGTCTCCCGTCTTGTCATAAGTGAAGACTTTTTTTTGCAATATCCTTTCGACTAAATCTTCCTTAAAATGAACCCTGTTCCCATTTTCCAGTAATAGGCCTATTTCAATGTAGTTAAGCATTTTTCGATAGTCGCCATTTGCATGCCTAGCCATTTCTAGAATAGATTTTTCATCATATATTAATTTTTTTCCAGATTCACCTTCGATGCGCAATTTTGAAGCCTCAATTCCTTCCAGCATATCCTCTGGGCTTATTGAACGAAATTCAAAAAGCATAGAACGGCTTAGCAGTGCTTTATATACATACTGAAAGGGATTCTCAGTTGTGCTAGCAATAAGTATAATTTTTCCGTTTTCTGTGTGCTCAAGTAAAAGCTGCTGTTGTTTTCTGTTAAAATGCTGAATCTCGTCAACATAAAGTACAGCTCCATTTATTGCAAGCAATGTATCGAGTTCGTTAATTACTTTCTTAAGATCGCCCACCCCTGCATTTGTGGCATTCAACTTATAAAATTTTCTGTCGGTTATTTCCGCAAGGAGATTGGCTACAGTTGTTTTTCCCGTCCCTGGAGGTCCATAGAAAATCATATTCATCAGTCTCTTTTTTTTCATTATGCTGTCAATCAACTTGCCTTTTCCTATAATGTGTTTTTGCCCGACAATCTCTTCCAATTTTTCAGGTCTTATTCTAACTGCCAACGGCTCCATTAAATCACCCTTTTCAAAATATTTAAAACCTGCATTTTTTTCTCAAAACGAAGGGAGGTCGAAGACCTCCCTTTCATTATAACCTTTTTGTTAAGCTCTATGTTACTTGTGATGATTTTGATTCAATGCAATTTATCACATAAAACTTTCTTTAGCATTTTGATTGCAAAATCAGGATATTTTTTTGATAAAACTCCCAGTGAAGCCATTATATACTTTTCATCAATAAGGATTTCCACATCTTTACCCGGATTCAATTTTTCATTTATATCGCGACTTAAAACTTTCCTTATAACTTTTTTCCCATTTGGTAGTCGCGTAAGTGCTCCTCCTGTGCCAATTATGAATTTTACTGCGGTAAGGTCTTTCCCTTCAGCGTATTTTCTCCTTCCACTTGTCCCATATACATTTCTATAATTCCCGGAATGCCTATCAAGAGCAACCGATATTGCTTTTTCAGCCATTATTTCAACAAAATTTATTTCTCTATTATTCTTCGGAAGGAAACGGTAATTTGAAGTCAATTTTTCAATATCCGCTCCAAAAATTTCTTTCAATCCCCTTTCTCCAATCATTTCAAGTATATTATCCATGTTTACATAAACACCCATATCACCTTCTACGGTCCTTTTCGCCTCAGGTTCGGGACTTAAAAGAATTCTGTTCACGTCCTCACTTCCACAAGTAACAGAATGTATGTCTGTCGTGGCTCCACCAACATCTATTGCAAGTAAATCCCCGATCTCGTCTTTAAGAATTTTTGAAGCCTCCATAACCGCTCCCGGGGTTGGAATAATTTTTGAATCAACCATTGTCTTGATTTTTTCCATCCCTGGCGCGTTAACTATATGTTCCTCAAACACGTCCTGAATTATTATTCTAGCAGCTTCCACATTAAGCTCGTCTATTCTGGGATATACGTTTTCAGTTAAATAAAGCTTTGTTGATTTTGCCCCTTTATTAAATATTTCTCTTATTTCTTCTTTGTTGTCAATATTGCCTGCATAAATTACTGGAATTCCCAATTCAAGTCCTGAAATTAAATCTGCATTGTGGATAGCCGTATCCCTTTCTCCATAATCGACCCCTCCTGCAATCAGTATAATATTGGGATTTATCTCTTTCAACTTTTTCATATCTGATTTTCGCATTTTTCCCGCCGTTATCATTTTCAAATTCGCACCGGCTCCAAGAGCAGCTTCCCGGGCAGCCTTTACCGTCATGTCGTAAACCAATCCATGTACAGACATCCTCAGACCACCTGCAGCACTGCTTGTGGCAAACATTTCATCGTATTGCAAAGAATTGGTTTTTAACTTGTTTTTAAGATCTTCAATCGCTTTTTTCAAACCTTCAACTACATCCCCGTCTTCTGCAGTAGTTTTCGATTGCCCCTGCCCTAAAAATTCAGCTTCACCTTTCACAATTCCGTTGAAAGCATTTACAATTGTAGTAGTACTTCCTATTTCAGCAACAAGAACATCAATTTTCATTATCGGATTCACCCAATTTTTTTACAAGGAAATCCGCCACTTGGCGACCCTTTGTGCCTCTTCCAAAACCTGCATCAATGCCCTGCTCAACTGCTATGCCATGCGTTACCTGTGTTCCGCCTGCAATTATCAAAATCCTGTCCCTTATTCCTTTTTCGATGCAAAGATCATTCATCCGCTTCATGCTTCTGTAATGTATTTTGTCATGGCTTATTATTGTGGACATAAGAATTGCGTCTGCATCAAGTTCAATTGCAGCATCCACCAGTTTTTCGCATGGGACGGATGTCCCCAGGTAGTGGCATTTTATTCCATACTTCTCTATGCCTCCATGCTTTATGTCAATAATTTCCCTCAAACCGACAGAATGCTCATCTTCTCCAACCGTCCCCGCCACAATCCTCAAAGGCGATTCTTTAACTGCTTGCCTTATTTCATCGTCTGTAAGTATTTCAGGCTCTTTTGGAATTTTTAATTTTCCAATGTCGATAGATGCATCAATCCTGCCCTTCATTTGTATCCTTGTACCTTCCGAAGGATGCAATACCTCCTTGTGAATCACTTCGATTTCTTTTAGGTTCATTTTACTGCCCAATTCAATAGCAGCAAACTCTGCTGTTCTTTTTTCTGCAGGCAACATTATTTCCACCTGTACAATTCCATCTCCAAGCCATTCTACTTCCGGCTTAAGTATTTTATTTTTTCTTAAGTTTTTATTTTCATTCATTCTGACATTAACATTGTCATTTTCATCCAATTCATCAATGTAAACTATTTTTTCGGGATTTTCAAATGTACATCCGTTTATTGCATCGGATGGATTTTTCAAGTTGTATTGTTCAATATTGTTTTTTCCGAAATGTGCAGTTACTGGTGCAAAATAATTTTTCTCTCTTTCATATAGGGTATTCGCTCCAACCCCCCCATCTGTTTTCCTTGCTATTCCATCACCGTTTCTTTCAGGGTATAGACCCGAATCAACGAAAAACCCTTTTTCAACGGCTTCGAAATATCCTCCGCATTCAATTATTTCCTCCATGAACAATACTGCTTTTTCCTTCAACTCCCTTGTCTTTTCCTTCAAATAACCATCTTTTTTCAGATCAACCATCTCAAGTATGCCGTCCATTCCTACGAGCGTCTGTTTTGCAGTATCACAAGCCTCTATGTTGTACATATGCCATGGAACATTTCGCCCCTCGTCAGGCGTTATGGTCGATTGTATATCCGCACTAGTCAATCTTGAAACAAGCATGTTCAAAACGTGTGTCACTGTTGCTTCCCTTGTAGACGACTCCATGTACTTAGTATTCATCTGAGCGCGCATCCTATATTCTGCAAACAATTCCCTCAATGCCACTGCGTAAGGTAAATCAATCTTAAGACAAGGGGCAGGCGGAGCCGTAGGAGGAACTGTTGACAAACAAATATTATCTTTTTTCATACCGGCAAAAAAGGAAAACATGCTGTTTATTGCATGTTGAACCATCAATTCGGGCATTACTTTCCATGCTTCCCTTGCGGTCGCATTTGCATTATGGGCCCCGTCAATCTGAGCCATGTCAGCCCAAGCCATTATTTTTTTTGATTCGGCAGCATCCACAAATGACCTCACCATATTAATATTTCTATATAAAACATTGTACTGTGGATCCTGGTGAGCGCCGTTGACCCCTTCCTCTGCAAACATTACCGCTATTTCCGGACCGGCCACTCCACTTACATATGAATGGTAGTTTATTTCCCTTCCAACTTCTTCCTCAATCAAATCCAATGCCTTTCTTTGAGCCCTTACTTGCTTTCTGCTTATTGGGATTCCGCCGACTCCTTGCGGAGTGCCTTCCATCAGTCCGTCGAAATGTGATTGACCCGCTGTCCTTATAACCATAATATGGTCCGCTCCATGCCAGGCGGCCATACGCATACGCCTTATGTCATCCTCAAACCTTCCGGAAGCAATTTCGGTAGTTATGCTGTAGTCCGGTTGCGGATCGATGTCGCCAAAATATTTGGCTGATGGAAGGGGAACACTTTTCTTGAGAGAATCGGAACAATTTTTGTACTCAAAATCACCGATTTTTATACTGTCTCTCTTCTTTCTCCATGACCATCCTTTCCGTTTAGGTCTATACTTGTCAAGATCCTTCAGTATTTCTTCAACATCTATTCTTTCGTCGGGATCAAGAACCATTCTTATTTCCCCCCCTCTTCAAAACTTCCAATTAAATCATCCCACCCATTTCCTTTCAATAGCATTGTTCCTGCTTCTTTTATAGAGCATTTTTCGATCATCGACAGCCTGTAAACTGCATGTCCTGCCCCCTTGCCCATGAGCCCCCTGTCGATTATTTGTTCCACTATGGCTTTAGCTTCGATCGAAGAAAATCCCATCCGAAGCAAAATAGATCTTTCTATGGAAGGTGATGTATACTTTCCAGCCATATCAATCATAGGCCTGACTATTGTTTCTGACAATTGCCAGAACCTTGATTTCAACTCTTCATCTGTCAAATTTTTCAAGTGGCTTCTTCTTTGATTAAAATCATCTTTTCTTTCCACTGTCTCACCTCCCGATTTCTTTCATTATTTGTACAAATCTGCCTTCATCAAGTTTTGTTTCTTTTCTCAAAAATTCAAGTTCTATGTCTTTGATTTTTCTTTCGCCAATCCTTTGCAACGAGTTTTTTATATATGATTTCTTTATATCCATCAAATCGAGGTCTTTTGCTTGCAGCATGGAAGGATGGGCGGGAAGAATTATGTTATTCCCCGGAATTTCATCTTTAGGATTTCCAAATTTGATTTCTATCCCATTCTCTCTTGCAAAAGACAATTGAGGCTGTATATGTTTCCCTGCACCCGTATATTCCGTTTCCTGCACTACAATCATCTGTTCATTTTCCATTTCCTGCGCCAAATAAAATGCTGCCGCAAGAGAAGTGTTCCCTGCCGGACCTCTTTCCAACCCCTGCAATTGCGCCAATGCCTCAGTCATATAAAATACTTCGCCCTGCCTTACTGTTACATATCTGTCCATATACCTCAAGGGCCTCGCCGCTGATCTGGGAACATCTGTTCTGTCCGGCCAAGTCGCAAACGGAATTCCAAAACCTGTATGCCCTGTTGTAAAAGACTTTCTATTGAATTGCCCGTCGCTGGCCATATGAAGACCAGCGAGATCAACACTTGCAGCGATTATTTTTGTTTCGCCGGCTCCTGCTTTTATGATTCCCCTTGCCGTTCCCGTCAAGTTCCCCCCTCCGGCATTTGTGCATACAACACTGTCGGGTTCTCTGCCATATCTCTCCCTACACTGCATTATCAATTCGTTCCCAAGTGTTTCAACACCTGCTATTCCAAACGGAGTATAAAGAGAAGCATTGAAGTATCCTGTTTCCTCAAGCAACTTTAAAAAAACATAAAACAATTCGGGCCCAACAGTAAGTTGAACAACCTCTGCGCCAAAAGCTTCGCATTTGCGCGCCTTTTCAATTATTTCAGGCTGTCCCTTATAGGAACTGTCATAACATTCCTGCACTATTATGCATTTTAAGCCGCTTATGGCAGCCTGGCTAGCCACAGCCGCCCCGTAATTGCCGCTTGTCGCCGCAACGACTCCCTTGTAGCCCATTTTTTTTGCATGATAAACAGCACTTGCCGCACGCCTTGCCTTAAAGCTTCCGGAAGGATTCGACGCTTCATCCTTTATGAAAATTCTTGCTGCTTTTTTATTTTTTGAGATTTTTCTTGCCAATTCAGTTATATTTTTCAATTCAATGGTGGGAGTATTTCCCACTCCCGATTTTTCCTGAATGTCAATTGTTTCATGTAATGTATACCCTGTCTTTTCCATCATTCTTTCATAATCAAATGCAATTGATCCTTGCAATTCGAATTCCTCATAATCGATTCCTATTGCCTTTTTCATTATTTCATTTCGCCTGGACATTACTTCTTCATATGAGTTATCGATTATTCCCACCCCCGGAAACAATTTTTCTCAATTGCAGGCCTATTTCCAAAAGTTCAGGAATGAAACCGCCGTATGAATGTGAAAATGCCGGTTCCTTTTCGATAAGCTTTCCTTGGACAATTCTGCCTGTAATTGTTTTCACCAAAACATTTTTCCCCAATTCTGCATCTTCAGTCAAAAAGCCTTTTACCCACATTTCATAAGGCACTTTTCCTGTGTCTACCGGCAGGTTTTGAGCCCTCTCTCCAGGCTTTAAAACAAGATTATGAATCCTTACCCACGTACCCTTGCTTATCATTTACCATACTCCCCCTCTTCTATAAATTGTCTCATATCGCCCATAACAGCCCTTGGAATTGGAAGGTCCAGCATTGTTTTGACTCCGCTTCTTGCATTTATTACATGTGGTATCATATTTACACACATGGCTATTGTTCCAATTCCTCCCGGTATTTCAGGTTTTATACTCATTGAAATGTCCGGTTCCCCCTTTATCCTTATGAAGTCTCCAGTATCTATAGACTCTAATTCCGGTTTAACCTGTTGAGGGTGTTCCATTTCAATTTTTATATTTCCGTCTACATATCCGTATCCGCATTGCCTGCATCCGGCAACATCTCCGGACTCGACTTTTACATGCTGTGTTTTCCTTTCCATTTTTGCAATTATCGGCTCTCTCGTTTGTTCGATTTTTTCCACATTCCAACCCAGTCCTCTTGCCAGCATTCCTATGGATTCGGGGAAACCGACATGGCCTGCAATTTTCCCATTTTGAATTCCTTCCATGAATTCACTTTTTGTAATCCCCACTCCTTGCTCATTCATTACTGCCGGGCCAAACGGTGAAAGATCATTTATTCTTGCCGCCTTGATATGTTCAACATTCCCGCATGCACCCGTAAGCACAAGTATAAGCGTGTCCAATACAAAACCCGGATTTATTCCAGTTCCTAAAACTGTAACGCCATTTTCTTTTGCAATCAAATCAAGCTTTCCCGCCAATTCTTTTTCCTCTTGCCACGGGAAAGCCATTTCTTCCGCTGTAGATATTACATTCAGTCCATTCTCAAGACACATGGAAATTTTTTCATATGAATGCTTGACATATGAGTCAGTTGCTATTAATACTACATCAGCTACGTTCTCCTTTAAAATTTTCTCTGCTTCATTTGAAATCACTAGCGGTTTCATGTCGTTTTCGCCCATATCCAATACATCATAAAGGTTTTCTCCCACATGTGATTTTCTACCTATTACCCCTACAATCTCGACTCCTTTCTTTTTTAAAATCATCTCAGCTATTCCACTTCCCATTGACCCGATTCCCCAAATTATCACTTTGATTTTTTCATTTTTCATGTCTTCCTCCCATTATTATTTCCTTGTTATTTCTTTACCCTATAATTACAATATTATTATTTTATAGCAGAATTTCCTTGTAAAATATCAATATACCTTTTTATATAAGTTCTTGGACAAATAAAGAAGCGCAAACGGAATTCGTTTGCGCTTCTTTTCTAAATTTAAATTATTTGTAAATCCTCTTATTCTCCATACAATGGAAATTTATCACATAATGATTTCACATCTCTTTTAAGAGACTCGTCATCAGCTCCACCTTCTATTGCTTTTTTAATTATTTCAGCTATTGCAGCCATATCTTTTTCTTTCATGCCCCTAGTTGTTACCGCAGGTGTTCCCAAACGTATTCCACTTGTCACAAAAGGGCTTTCGGGATCAAACGGTATAGTATTCTTGTTTACAGTTATGCCTAATGCATCAAGTCTTTTTTCCGCATCTTTACCGTTTACATTCTTGCTTGTCAAGTCCAGCAGCATCATGTGGTTGTCTGTTCCACCCGATACTATCCTAAATCCCCTGTTTTTCAATTCCTCTGACAATGCTTTCGCGTTTGCTATTGTTTGCTTTTGGTAATTTTTAAATGCATCTGTAGAAGCTTCTTTGAAACATACGGCTTTGGAAGCTATAACATGCATCAATGGTCCCCCTTGCGAACCAGGGAAAATAGCCTTGTCGATGATTTTAGCATAGTCCGCCTTGCAAAGTATTACTCCTCCCCTTGGGCCTCTAAGAGTTTTATGGGTGGTGGTAGTCACAAAGTCGGCATATCTGCACGGATTTCCGTGTAACCCTGCGGCAACCAATCCCGCGATATGAGCCATATCAACCATAAGATATGCCCCGACAGAATCCGCTATCGTTCTGAATTTCTCAAAATCAATTTTTCTTGAATACGCGCTTGCTCCGGCTACGATAAGTTTGGGTTTGTGTTTCATGGCAATTTCCCCCACTTCATCGTAATCGATTTTTTCAGTTTCCTTATCAACACCGTAGCTTACAAAATTATAAAGCCTTCCCGATTGGTTTACAGGACTCCCATGAGTAAGGTGTCCTCCATGTGGCAACGCCATGCCCATAACGGTATCCCCTGGCTTCAAAACAGCTTGATAAACAGCAAAATTAGCGCCGGAACCAGAATGTGGTTGAACATTGGCGTGTTCTGCTCCAAAAAGCAACTTCAATCTCTCTATCGCAAGATTTTCTGCAACATCAACTTCTTCGCAACCGCCGTAATATCTCTTTCCCGGGTAACCTTCAGCATATTTATTTGTAAGTACACTTCCCATTGTTTCCATTACCGCTCTTGAAATGAAATTCTCCGATGCTATTAGTTCGATTCCATTCCTCTGCCTTGTCAGCTCACTGTTTAAAACTTCCATTATTTTAGGATCAGTTTCTTTAAGGTATTCGTAATTCATTAAATCACCCTTTCGAGATTATTTTAGTTATTTGCGGCATATATTTTTTTGATTTTTTGAATTCTGCGTTTTTAGATTTTATTATAATAAAAGTAACTGTCAGGGACATCAAAGCTGTCGCACCTAAAACCATTTCATGGTTTAATATTTCGTTTTTAGCCAGCATCCAATTCGCAACAAAAACGCAAATCAGCATGGTAATCAACGGAAATCCATATAATATGGCTGCAGCGCCAAGTAAATCACCCTCATCCATGCTTATTTCTACATGGTCGCCCTTCTTTGCATTCATGCTATTATATGCATCCGAATAAACACTACCGTCATCTTCTCCAATTTTGCATGCCTTGCATTTCCCACACGCAGAATGCCTCATCAACTTTACTTGGGCCATATCGCCCTGTATGTTTACAACTTCTCCGACTCTATACATTCTTACACTCCCATTATTTCAAAAACCCTATCATCGTTTCAATCAATTCATCAATTGTCTGTTGTTCCGATCCTTCATTTCCTTCATTTTTACATTTCATCATGCAGTGGTTCAAGTGATTCTCAAGAACTATTCCCCCCACCCTATTTACTGCTGACCGCACTGCGGAGATTTGAATTAGTATATCGTTGCATCCCCGTTCCTCATCAATCATTTTTTGAATACCTTTGATTTGCCCTTCAATTCTCCTCAACCTTCTTTGAACAGAATCCTTATCATAATTGGCCATTTGAATCCTCCTTATACCTGTATACGGTATAATAATTATATTACAATCAACCGTGTTATTCAACAAAATAAAAACTCCTTGCAAGCGCATTTCTGCACCATTCGGGAGCTTTTAAATTTTTATTGATCCAGAACAAGGGATATGTTCAGTTCTTCAAGCTGTTTTACATCGGCAGCTGCAGGAGCCTCGGTCATAAGACATGTAGCATTTTGCGTCTTTGGAAAAGCAATTACTTCACGTATGCTTTCACTGAAAGTCATAAGCATTGCCATTCTGTCAAGCCCATAGGCAAGTCCCCCATGCGGAGGTGTACCGTATTTGAAAGCATTCATAAGAAAGCCGAATTTTCTTTCAGACTCTTCGTCGCTGAAACCCAATGTTTCGAACATTTTTTTCTGTAATTTCGAATCATGTATCCTTATACTTCCCCCGCCAAGCTCTACCCCATTAAGAACTATGTCATAAGCTTTGGCCCTTACTTTTCCGGGATCCCTGACTAAAAGGTCTATGTCGTCATCAACCGGTGAAGTGAATGGATGATGCATTGCAATATATCTTTCATTTTCTTCATCATACTCAAGCAAAGGAAATTCCGTAACCCAAAGGAATTCATATTTGTTTTCATCAAGCAAGTTGAGTTTCTTAGCTATGTGGACCCTCAAGCTTCCAAGAGCATCATAAACAATTTTATTTTCGTCGGCCACTATCAATATCAAATCGTTTTCCTCGAGTTCAAACAATTCTCTTATTGAATTCAACTCTTCTTTTTTCAAAAATTTTAAAATAGGAGAAAGCATTTCACCATTTTCCATCTTAATCCATGCCAAACCTTTGGCTTCATAGTTTTTTACATATTTTTCTAGTTTTGAAATCCCCTTCTTGCTGAACTTGTCGGCGTAACCTTTCACGTTTATTCCCTTGACAGCTCCGCCATTATTAATAACACTCCCAAATACCTTAAACTCTGTGTCTTTTAAAGCTTTATTCATGTTTTTCAACTCAAAACCAAATCTGGTGTCCGGTTTATCTGAACCAAATCTCTCCATAGCCTCAATGTAAGACATCCTTTGAAAAGGAATTTTCACGTCCACACCCATAACTTCATTGAAAATATGCTTTATAAGCTTTTCATTTATGCTTATTACATCATCCTCTTCAACAAAAGACATCTCTATGTCTATTTGAGTGAATTCAGGCTGCCTGTCCGCTCTTAAGTCTTCATCCCTGAAGCACCTTGCTATCTGAAAATACCTGTCCATTCCTGAAACCATCAGCAATTGCTTGAAAATTTGTGGGGATTGAGGCAATGCATAAAAACTTCCTGGATTAACCCTGCTTGGCACAAGATAATCCCTGGCACCTTCCGGAGTGGGTTTGGTAAGCATAGGGGTTTCAACCTCTGTAAATGCTTCCCCATTAAGAAAGTCTCTGGCTGATTTTGTGATTTTATTTCTCATGATCAAGTTTTTCTGCATCTTTGCTTTTCTCAAATCAAGATAACGGTACTTCAGCCTTAGCCGTTCTCCTGCATCATCTTCATCATTTATGTGTATAGGCGGAATTTCAGCTTCTGACAATATCTTTATCTCCTCAGCATATATTTCTATGTCGCCCGTGTCCATGTTTTCATTGATCGATTCCCTTATATGGACTATTCCCGAAACTGCAACAACAAATTCCCCTCTTATTTTGCTCGCCTTTTCAAAGGCCGCCTTCGATACTGCTTCATCGAAAACAACCTGCGAAATGCCTGTAACATCCCTAATGTCGATAAATATCAATGCTCCAAGATTTCTTCTCTTTTGAACCCAACCCATCAGCGTTACGCTTTCACCTTCATTCTCCTTGCGCAGCGATCCGCACATATGCGTTCTTTTCATGCCTTTCAACAGTTCAGCCATACTCTACATCCCCTCGTTAAATTTATTCGCTATCTCTTCAGCTATAGTGCTTATCGCTATTTCATTTTGCACTCCAGTTCTCATGTTTTTCAAAGTAACGGCATTCTTTTGCAATTCATTGTCGCCAATCACCAGTGTATACAAAGAATTCTTCTTGTCGGAATATTTGAACTGCGCCTTAAGGCTTCTTTTTATATGGTCAAAATCAACCTTCAACCCCATTGTTCTCAGTTCCGAAGTTATCTCTATTGCCTTTTCTACAGCCTTCTTGCCCATAGCGGCAATAAATACATCCAGGCCTTCAGGCTTCGGAATTTCTATATTGTTGCTCTCCAATGTAAGTATAAGTCTTTCGACTCCGAGTCCGAAACCAACACCCGGAGTAGGAGGTCCGCCTATTTCTTCAACTAATCCGTCGTATCTGCCGCCACCGCATACTGTTCCCTGCGCTCCGATATCGCGGCTTATTATTTCAAAAGCCGTCTTTGAATAATAATCGAGGCCTCTCACTATGTTCGTATCGATTATATAATCGGTTTTCATTAGGTCCAAATTCTTTTTCAGCTCTTCAAAATGCTCTGAGCATTCATCGCACAAATACTCAAGAATAGAAGGAGCCCCTGCGCTTATTTCCTGGCATATCGGGCTCTTGCAATCAATTATCCTGACTGGATTTCTTTCGTAGCGATCATTGCATGTGCTACACAATTCTCCCAACTTGGGAGCATAATATTCCTTCAACACTTCAATATATTTCTTTCTGCACTTTGGACAACCTATGCTATTTATTCTTAATTCAAGATTTTTAAGCCCGACTTCTTTGAAAAAAGTCATCCCCAGATGGATTATTTCAGCATCCGTAGATGCATCTTTTGCGCCAAATACCTCTATTCCGAATTGATGAAAAGCTCTGAGTCTTCCCGCTTGAGGCCTTTCGTACCTGTAGCATGGCGTATTATAATACAATTTTGTCGGCTGGGTCATTGCATACAATTTGTTTTCTATGAAAGACCTTACAACGGGAGAGGTTCCTTCCGGCTTAAGAGTAAGGTCCCTTTTACCATTGTCCTTGAATGTATACATTTCTTTTTGTACTATATCTGTCCCTTCTCCAACCCCTCTTTTAAACAGAACGGTATGCTCAAATCCCGGAGTCCTTATTTCATCATATCCGAAACGGCTGCATATTTCAGCAAATTTCCTTTCTACATATTGCCATTTATAGGCATCAAAAGGCATTACGTCCTTAGTACCCCTAGGTGCTTGTGTCAACATAACAATTCCTCCCTACAGTCATTTTTACATCTAATAATTATATCACAAATATAATGCATTGACATGCAAAATAAAAAGAGTATGTCGTTGCATACTCTTAGGTCCTTTCATCAAATTTTGTTAGTATTATCTGAAGCGCTTCTTTCAAGTATTCCTTTTCCCTTTCACTAAGCCTTTCATATAAATCCTTTACGCTATTTATCTGTTTTTCAAACTCCAATCCCATTTTGTACCCCCCTAAGTAAATTATATTTCATATTATATACTAAACAGTTGGATATTTCAATATTTTCTGAATACTCGATCGTGTCAAGTTACTGTAGGAAAAAAAGAATAAGAGAATACGCCACTTTTTCAAACGTAAAATATCATGCTATATTATTAAGCCCCTCTAAGTGAACGAAGTGCCTTATAAGCTCCGGTTCTTTT